>JAEEGL013477205.1_pt1 | contig 18588 bp, 10 predicted proteins | sample 9134231 | NCBI WGS metagenome assembly JAEEGL01 (sample SAMN16246548, study PRJNA631951) | gut metagenome | biome: gut microbiome; feature: rumen; material: fiber-attached | host: Bos | place: Iran: Karaj | collected 2018-10 | reverse complement strand
TGCCGAGAATGCGAGCGGTCACATTGGAGCGTGCGTGAGTTGCGGCGGCAATTGAATTCGATGCTTTTCCATCGACTTGCGCTTTCCAAGGACAAGAAAGGCGTCCTGGAATTGGCGCGCAGGGGAAATGATGTCCAGCGACCGCAGGATATCATGCGCGACCATTATGTACTTGAGTTCTCAGGCATAAAGCAGGGCGCGATCTACAAGGAGAGCACTCTTCACGCGGCACTTGTCGAACACATGAAGAACTTCATGCTTGAGCTTGGCAAGGGGTTTGCGTTTGTCGGCAGCCAGTACAGGATTCCGCTCAATACGGAGAAGCCGTGCCGCGTCGATCTGGTTTTCTACAATTACTTTCTGCATTGCTTCGTCTTGATCGACCTGAAGCGAAACAAGGTCGAACATTACGACGTCGGGCAGATGAACATGTACCTCAACTACTTTGCGGCGGAAGAGGGAACCAAGACCGAGAATGCGCCGATTGGCATCATACTTGGAGCGGACAAAGACGATTTGGTCGTCGAATACGCGATTCGGGGCATAACCAACCGCATCTTCGTGAGCCGCTATCAGCTATACCTTCCGGACAAGGAGCAGCTGCGCCGCGAACTTGCCTACGCAATCGAGACGGAAGAAGGACGGCACGGCAAGCGGCAGATTGCGGATGCGAGGAAAGGAGCCGGGAAATGAAAAAGCGAATTGTCACGTTCCTTTCCACCGCGCCCGTTTTGGCGTCTCGATTTGACATATGCGCTGAAAACGTAGTATAATGTAGCCGTTCTGGCGGGTAATCCGTTGGGACGCGTTGATCTTTGACATCGGCGGGTGGCAAATTGCACCCGTCATCGGGCAGAAGCCGAGGGGAATCCCAAGGCCGAAGCCAAAACCCCGCAACGCCGCGCAGACCATAGGCGGCAAACCGGGGAGCTGCGGAAACGCACCCTACGCCCGCAGCAGCGTACGCAACTGCGTATTGTCGCTCCATTGAAAACTTCGCCAAAGTTAGCCAAAGCGAGATACGAAGGTTGCGCTGCGTGGTATCCACGTGGCGTGTCTTCTCATCATGTTTTGGTAACGGCGTTTGGCGATGCCTTCAATGGAACATGAGAATGCAAGGCACGCCACTCTTCTTTTCTGCGCCGAGGGTGCGATGTGCGAACAATCGGCGCAGTCAGGTACTTGTGATGAAGTTTATCGTGTTGGCCACTGCAATGTCGTTACTGGGTGATCAAGGTGCAGGTCAGCCAAAATGCATTGCCAGCAATGACAGAGAAGTCCCTTCGCTTACGCGAAGGTGTGATGCCGATGCTGCACGCAATATGGCGATTGCAGATCGAACAGACAAGACTTGTCCTGTAAAGGTCGGAATACCTTGGACTTCCTCTTGGTGTGAAGTGTTGTCGACGATGGCTTTGATCGTTGCAGGGGGATGGGCTTTGTTCGAATGGAAGGCAGCCCTTAGGTTGCAACGTGCAGAGACTCTTGGTGGCATATTGTCCCGTCTAAGGTCGAGAGAGATCGGTGATTTCCTTTATCGTATAGAATATTCGAAGGAATGGTATACGCGGAGTTTCCACCATGGCGACGACTTCGAACGGACTGTCGATACGGCGTTGTCTTTTTTCAGTGACATATGCTATATGATGAACAACAAGCTGATTGGCCGTTCAGAGATAGATTTTTTCGGCTACGAGTTGCGGAGGGTTTTGTCGGATGCCCAGACGTTGGATTATCTTTACAATATACATCATTTCGCGCGCCATTGCGGGATTAGAAGCCCGTTTTATCTGTTGGAAGATTATGCCAAGGCGCACAACTACGTATGCGTCGAAGATTTCGACAACCCAGATGCACACACTATGTCCCAGACGTTCCATAAATATCTCAATTGGTAAAGACAAGGAGCATGCCATGATAAGAGTATCGTGTATTGTTTTGTCCGTCATTCTGTGCGCAGCCAAGGCGATTGCCGAGACGGAGAAGATCGGCGAATATACATGGAAATTCGTATTTGTAGGCGACGGAGCAGAGATTTGCAACAATTTTTCTGCTGCCGTCTCTCCCGCGCCAACCGGTGCTGTAATCATCCCGTCTACGCTTGGCGGTATGTCAGTCACGAGCATCGGCAAAGAAGCGTTTTACGGTTGCAGCGGACTTACGAGCGTTACGATACCGGACAGCGTTACGAGCATCGGGGCGGATGCGTTTTACGGCTGCAGTGGGCTTATGAGCGTTACGATTGGCAACAGTGTTACGAGCATCGGGGCGGATGCGTTTTACGGCTGCAGTGGGCTTACGAGTGTGCATATCACCGACCTCGCGAAGTGGTGTGGCATTTCATTTGGTTTAGGTGCCAATCCGCTTTCTTATGCACACAATCTCTATCTTAACGGCGTGAAGGTTACTGCTTTGGTGATACCGAACGGTGTGACGAGTATTGGCAATGATGCGTTTTCCGGTTGCAGCGGGCTAGCGAGCGTTACGATACCGGATAGTGTCATGAGCATTGGTTCAAATGCTTTTGACGGTTGCGGCGATTCACTTTATGACGCGACTACGATTCCTGGTGTAAAGTTAGTGGATGGTTGGGCAATTTGCTCGACTGTTTCGCTGTCTGGCAAATTGGACCTGACGGGAATCCGAGGCATTGGCGATAATGCGTTTTCCGGTTGCAAAGGGCTTACGGGAGTTGCGATACCGGACAGTGTCACGACTATCGGCAATTATGCGTTTTACAATTGCAGCGGGCTTATGAGCGTGACGATACCGAGCAGCGTGACGAGCATCGGAAGTTTTGCGTTTGGCGGGTGTAGTTCGCTTGAGAGTCTGGAAATACCTGGAAGTGTGACACAGGTTGATGCCGATGCGTTTGAGGGGTGTGAAGGGGTGTTATCGTTGACCATAGGCAGCGGGTCAGTACTTGACGGCGGCGGGGGGGTAGGCAGGATTGGTTTGTTGCAGGCAAAATTTGATGGCAGTTTTGACACGACGACGACGGCGAAGGAGGCTGAACGTGTGGATGTTGCGTCTGGGGCGATTGCAGCATACACATATGCGTCCAGCGATCCCTGGGAGTTCTCCGATCCGCTTACAGGCAATTCGTACGCATGGAATGAGAGCAACTCTACGATTGCATATTTTGGACTGATGTATATGGAAGGAGGCAAAACTTATGTGTTTGGGGCGCACTTCGATGACAATGCTTATGTAAAGGTAGACGGAAGTGTCGTTATAAACGTCGAGACAGCATCTGAGTACACAGTATATACCGGTCAGTTCTGCCCAGAAGAATCCGGCTGGTATGATGTGGAGTTCAGGCTTGGAGACAAAGGTGGTGAGAAGGGATCTTGGGGCAGGAATTGGTCGAGTGATTTCGGACTTGGTTATCGCAAAGATGGCTGTACAGAGACATCGCAGAGTGGATGGAGCCGTTTGCTTGATCCCGGCGATGGATCGCTTTTCAGGACTGGAGGATCGATAAGCATAAGCACGAGCTTCCCGAATGTAGAACGCGTAATTCTTGAGGATGGAATTGTCGCAATCCCTCGCGGTGCATTTTGCGATTGTGCGTCGCTTGTCTCGATTCAGATGCCGAACGGCGTCACGAAAATCGAAGAAAGGGCATTTGAAGGGTGCTCAAACTTGACGAGTGTGGTTATACCTAATAGTGTGACGAATATTGGCAGTTATGCATTTGAGGATTGCAGCGGACTTACGAGCGTGACGATACCGGACAGCGTTACGAGCATCGGCAATGAGGCATTTCGCAATTGCAGCGGACTTACGAGCGTTACGTTACCGAACAGTGTTACGAACATCGGTGCTGAAGCGTTTTCCGGATGCAGCGGACTTATGAGCGTGACGATACCGAGCAGCGTGACGGACATCGGATATGGTGCGTTTGAAGGCTGCGACGGTGTAGTGTCGGCAACCGTTCCGGGAAGTCAATGCGGAATTCCATTTGGGAATGTGACTAATCTTGTGATTTCAGAAGGGACGACGAGCATCGGCGCATCAGCGTTCCGTGGCTGCGGCGGGATTGCAAGCGTTACGATACCGAATAGCGTGACGAGCATCGAACGTTATGCTTTTAGGGATTGCAGCGGACTTACGAGCGTACATATTACCGACCTTGCAAAGTGGTGTGGAATTTCGTTTGGTACTTATTATGACAATCCGCTTGTCTATGCGCACAATCTCTATCTTAAGGGTGAGAAAGTTACGGATTTAGTGATACCTAACAGCGTTACGAGCATCGGCGAATCCGCGTTTGGAGAATGCAGCGGGCTTACGAGCGTTACGATTCCGGACAGCGTGACGAGCATCGGAAAGTATGCGTTTTACGGTTGCAGCGGGCTTACGGGCGTAACGATACCCAACAGTGTTACGAGCATTGACGATTGGGCGTTTGCCGACTGCAATGGTGTAGTGTCAGCAATTGTTCCGGGAAGTCAATGTGGCATTCCATTTGGGAACGTGACGAATCTCGTGATTTCAGAGGGGACGACGAACATTGGAGATTCTGCGTTTTCAGACTGTAGCGCTTTGACAAGTGTGACGATATCTGGCAGTGTCATGTCCATTGGTTCTTATGCTTTCTCTGACTGTAGCGCTTTGACAAGTGTGACGATATCAGACGGTGTCACAGCCATTGGTACTTATGCGTTTTCCGGCTGTAGCTCTTTGACGAGTGTGACGATACCGAATAGTGTGACAAGTATCGGAGATGGTGCGTTTTTCTCCTGCAGCGGGCTTGCGGGCGTTACGATACCGGACAATGTGACAACAATTGGCAATTCGGCCTTCTGCGGATGTAGTGGAATTGCGAGCATTGAGATACCGGATAGCGTGACGAGTATTGACGATAGAGCGTTTGCAGAGTGTTCACTTGAAAATGTATCGATACCCGCCAGCGTGACAAATATTGGACATGGGGCTTTCGGGTATGCTTCCCTTGATATTGAAGAGGGGAATCCTGCGTACAAGGCGGATTCCGGGATGCTCCTAACAAAGGACGGCAGGACGCTTCTCCAGGGATGCAATGGTAATGTGGCCATTCCTGCCGGCGTAGAACATATATGGAATGGAGCGTTTTCCGAATGCCGCGGAATCACGAACATAACGATTCCCGTCGGAGTGAAGAGCATCGGCGATGGTGCGTTTGCGAGCTGCGAGGCGCTTACAAGCGTGACGATTCCCGACAGCGTTGAGAGCATTGGCGATTCGGCATTTGAATCTTGCAACAGGCTTGTTCGTGCGACTATCGGCAATGGAGTGACGAACATTGGCAACTGCGCGTTTGCGAGCTGCGAGGCGCTTACGAGCGTGACGATACCCGGCAGCGTTGAGAGCATTGGCGATTCGGCATTCGCATCTTGCAACAGGCTTGTTCGTGCGACTATCGGCAATGGAGTGAAGATCATTGGCAACAACGCGTTTGCGTGGTGTTCACTGCTCAAGACTGTGGATGTTCCTGACGGCGTCGTCAGTATCGGAGAGTCGGCGTTTTGCGGTTGCGGCGTACTCGCCGACGTGGCGATACCGAACAGTGTGACGAACATCGGCGATTGGGCGTTTGGGGAATGCTACGACCTTGCGCTCGTGACGGTGCCGCAAGTCGTGTGTGTGTCCAAGATGATGGATGTTTTTCCGGAAGCCTACGGAACGATTACGGATGTAATCATTGCCGATGGAGTCACGAACATTGCGGACAATGCGTTTGCCGGATGCGCCAGTCTTGAGAGTGTAGTGATTCCTGACAGCGTTAAGGACGTCAGCGAAAATGCGTTCCTCGGTTGCGTCAGCGTTCTGAGGACTACGGTACCACAAGCCGTATGCTTGTCGAGTTTGGCTGCGGTTTTCCCTGACGCATACCAATCGATAACAAATGTCATTGTTTCAGACAATGTGACGGGCATTGCGGACAAGGCATTCGAAGGATGCAACAACGCCATTTTCGACACGGACACGATTCCAGGTGTTAAGCTGGTGGGTAAATGGGCTGTTGGACACACGGACAATCTGCCATCTGAGTTGGATTTGACTGGCGCATGCGGCATCGGCGATTCGGCGTTTTGCGGGTGTGGCGAATTGTTGAATGTTGCGATTCCCAGTGGCATGACGAAAATCGGAGCGAAAGCGTTTGGTGGTTGCAATGGCCTTGAGCGCATCGTGTTCGAGGGAGACGCGCCTATGGTTGGCGCAGACGCTTTTGACGGCGTTTCGTCCAAATGTGCGGCATATGTCCAGGCCAATTCGACAGGTTGGGGTGTGGAGATTCCCGGAATGTGGAACGGGATCGGGATCAGGTATGTTGGCTTCACGGTTGCATTTGACGCTAATGGTGGCGCGGGAAGCGCTACGAACGAGTTGGATTATGCTTCCGAGATTGTTGCGCCTGATGTGACGCGCGAAGGGTATACATTCGTTGGCTGGTTGCCTGAAGTTGACGCTACGGTTCCGGCGTCGAATGTAACGTACACGGCGCAGTGGCAAATCAATCAGTATTCCGTTGCGTTTGACGCGAACGGTGGTTCGGGAAGCGGTACGAAGGAACTTGATTACGCTTCCGTGATCGTCGCGCCATACGTGATTCGCGATGGGTATACATTCGTCGGCTGGTCGCCTGAAGTTGACGCTACGGTTCCCGCGTCGAACGTGACGTATACGGCTCAGTGGAGCATCAACCAGTATTCTGTGGCTTTTGACGCTAATGTTGGCACTGGAAGTGTGACAAACGAGTTGGATTACGCTTCCGAGGTCATTGCGCCTGAAGTGATGCGCGAAGGATATACGTTTGTTGGTTGGATGCCTGAAGTTGACGCTACTGTTCCTGCGTCGAATGTTACGTATACGGCGCAGTGGCAAATCAATCAGTATTCCGTTGCGTTTGACGCGAACGGAGGTTTTGGAAGCGTTACGAATGAACTTGATTATTCTTCCGAGATTGTTGCACCAGATGTGACGCGCGAAGGGTATACGTTCGTTGGTTGGTTGCCGGAAGTTGATGCTGCGGTTCCAGCGTCGAATGTAACGTATACGGCGCAGTGGAGCATCAATCAGTACTTGGTGACATTCAATGCGAATGGTGGAATAGGTGGATGGGGCCGTTCAATGGATTATGGAGCGGCGATAACGGCGCCGACAGTGACACGGACGGGGTACACGTTTAACGGCTGGCAGCCTGAGGTTGTTGCTACGGTTCCGGCGTCGAACGTGACATATACGGCGCAATGGAGTGTCAATCAGTACTCGGTGTGGTTTGATGCGAACGGTGGTGCGGGCGAGTTCGAGGATACAACCTTCGAATATGGGGCTGCGTATGGCGGACTTCCCGTTCCGACGCGTCCTGGTTTCGTATTCGACGGATGGTTTACGTCCGCAGAAGGCGGAACGCTTGTTGCGGAAAACTCGACATTGACGATTGCCGCTGATCATACTTTGTATGCGCATTGGACGAAGATTCGCCTGTATGATGAGATAGTTGGTGCCGTTCCGACGGTGGCTGCGAGCGAGTATAATGGATACCTCGTGGATGCGAAGAGGAGTGTGAAGGGTACGATTCAGGTGAAGGTCGGGAAGCCGGGGAAGGATGGGCGTGCCGCAGTTAAGGCGACGGTGCAGATTGTTGGCGCGAAGAAGGTGAATCTCAAGGCCGCAGAGAAGGGCAAGGCGCTGATTGCGAAGTACGGACCGATGGAAGTCGTGCTTGTTGGAGGCGATAACTGCCGCGTTCTGCTTGGTTCGGACGGATTTTCCGGCAGTTATGGCGCTTACACGATCGACGGTGCGCGGAATTTCTTCACCTCGAAGGACAAGGCGGAGGCGAGCGCGGCGGATGCGCTTCTCGCGAACCTGCCGAGCGCGGTGAACGTCGTCTGGGACGGCGGAAACGCAAGCGCGGCGATTGCGAAGAAGGGCAAGGTCAAGGTTTCCGGTGCGCTTTCGGACGGAAAGACGAAGATATCGGCAAGTGCCGCGCTTCTAATCGGCGAGGAATGGTGCTGCATTCCGGTCTCCGCGCCGAAGGCTGAGCTTTCGTTCACTATCTGGCTCTCGCGCGACGGAAAGAAGGCGGATGTCGAAGGACTCGGCAATGGCGCGGTTGTCGGCGCAGCGGGGACAGTCCCCAAAGGCGCGGCGTTCCGCATCGACGGCGCGGCGTTTGCGGCGATGTGGGGTCTGGCCCCGTTGCCGTATCTTCCGGACGGAGTTTCGGTTGCGCAGAACGGGACCAAGTGGGTTGTCGCAGGCGGCGCGAAAGCGGGTAAAATCGCGATAAAGAACGGCGTTTTGGACGATTCCAAGGCTGGGGCGAATCCGTCGGGACTGAAGCTGACGTACAAGGCGAAGGGCGGCAGTTTCTCCGGCTCGTTCAAGGCGTATGCGGTCGTCGGCGGGAAGCTGAAGACCGTTACGGTGAACGTGTCCGGCGTCATGGTCGGGAACGTCGGCTACGGAACCGCAACTATAAAGAAGGTCGGCGCGGTTCCCGTGAGAATCCAAACCTTTAGTTGAAGGACTTAGGACTTAAGACTTCGGACTGAAGAAGATTCCGACGTCCGAAGTCCGAAGTCTTGATATGTTTGAAACTCCGAACCGTAGATGCTTTCGCTACCGCTTCGCAGAACTCACAGGCTTCGCGTCATAAGTTCGCCTTCGACGGTCTGAGGAAACGTCTGGGAGCGCTACGCGCGGCCACGAAACAGGCGAGCTACGTGGGCGGTATCGCCCGAGCCGTACGTTCGAGGATACTACCCGACATGATTTTGACGCTCGTGCATAGCACTCGCCTGTTACCATGTGTCGTCAAAATCACGTCGGTTCCTCGAACTGCCTCTCGTGCAATCCCGCCCACTCGACGTCAACAGAAAAGAGCGACCTGAATTGCGTGGGGACACTCCCCTCGCTGACCACTGCGCCATCAATCGCTTTTCCGGTAATCTCTTGGCCTTCCAGCTGATTTAGGCGCACTTTCAGTTGACGCACCCGTAGCGAGATCTGCCTATGGCCAAATGTTGAGCTGCAAGTGGCCAAAATCGTTTTGCTTATGGGCAAAATTTGAGCTCTATGTGTACACACACGAGAAATGACGCCATTTCACTACACAAATGACGCCATTACTATGGTGAAATGGCGCCATTTCTCTTTGTAATGGCGCCATTTCTCATGCTAGGCCACTGACCAAACGGAATTTGGCCGCTTAGCAGAGCAGATTTGGCCGCTAAGAGAAGGGAAATTGGCCATGAGGCGACATGTTTGGCTCTTCGGAGTGGAACATTTGTTTAGCCCAAATATGGCCCTGAGGGTTGACAATTTCGCCGAAAAAGCGTAAACTACACGCGCTTTACGGCGATCCAGCGGGTCGATCCGGAGGGTCGTTTTAAATTTTGATCAGGCACGGAAGGAGAGGACATGGCGATGAACAACCAGTTGCTGGCGGTGGTCCAGCACATTGAAAACGAGCGCGGGGTGAGCCGCGAAATCGTCCTGACGGCGATTGAGCAGGCGATTCAGCAGGCAGCTCGCAAGAACCAGAACGTCACCAACGACCTCCGCGTAGTCATCGACCGCAAAGACCTCTCCCTCCATGTGTATGACACGCTCGTTGCGTCCGACGAAGAGGTCGGCCCGGGCTTCATCTCCCTTTCCCGCGCATCGCGCTTCAACCACGGCAACCCTGTAAAGGAGGGCGACACGGTGGAGATCGAGATGCCGGCGGCCCGTCTCGGCAGAATCGCGGCGCAGACCTCGCGCCAGATGATAATGCAGAAGATCCGCGAGGCCGAGCGCACGAACACTTTCAGCGAGTACAAGGACCGCGTGGGCGACATAGTCAGCGGCACGGTCTCGGCGATATCGCGCCGCGACACGTACGTGACGGTCGGCAAGACCGAGATGATCCTTCCGGGCAAGGAGCGCATTCCTACCGAAGAGTACCAGGTCGGCGACCCGATCAAGGCGATAATCATCAGGGTCGAGCCTGACGCGAAGGGCCCGAGCGTCGTCCTTTCGCGCGCGAGCGGCAAGTTCGTGGAGGCGCTGTTCAGGCTTGAGGTATCCGAGATTGCTGACGGCGTGGTCGAGATCATGGGCGTGAGCCGCGACCCCGGCTACCGTGCAAAGCTGGCGGTGCGCACCTCGAACGAGAACGTGGACCCCGTCGGCGCGTGCGTCGGCCAGCGCGGCAGCCGCGTGAGGTCGATAGTGAGCGAGCTTTCGGGCGAGAAGATCGACATCGTGCGCTGGAACGAGGACATCAGGCAGTACGTGGCCCAGGCGCTTGCGCCGGCCAAGCTCGAGTCGATCGAGGTCGACCCGGCCCAGCCGAACACGGTGCACGTGGTCGCGGCGGCCGACCAGTACTCGCTGGCGATCGGTAAGCGCGGTCAGAACGTAAGGCTCACGACCAAGCTGACCGGCTGGCACGTCGAGATCAAGAAGTCGATGGCCACGGCGAGCTTTGAGGACCAGAAGGCCGAGGCGATCAAGGACCTTGCGGAGATGTTCAGCGTCTCCACGGCGGTCGCGACGCAGATGGCCGACGCCGGCTATCTTACAGTGGACGGCATAGCAGAGGAAGACGAGGCAAGCTTCATCGCCGCAACAGGGCTTGACGAGGTTCAGGCGAAGGGCATCTACGCGGCGGCCAAGGCAGTTGCAGAGCTCACAAACGCCAACAGCGAGGTCGCCGAATGACAACGACAGAAGAGATTCTCAGAAAACGTGAAGAGAAGAGGGCCCGTGCGGCCGCGCTGAACGCGCAGTTCTTCGCCGAGCAGAAGGCGAAGCTCGAGGAGCATCTGCGCATAGCGCGCGAGGCCGCAGACGGTTCGCGTCCGCCGGTTTCCGCGGCCGAGCCGCCAGTTTCGAAGCCGCAGCTTGCGGTTCAGGCGCCCAAGCCTGCTACGAAGCCCGAACCAGGCGAGGCCCCGGCGTCCGCCGAGGCTCCGTCGGCCGCCGAGAAGCCTGCGGCTCCTGCTCCTGCTCCGGCTCCCGCTCCCGTGGAGAAGGCCGCGCTGCAGACGCCTCCGCCGGCTCCGAAGATCCGCATGGCTCCCGGCTTCAAGCCGAAGCCGTCCGCTGCGGCCCAGACGTTTGCGACGACCGGTCTTTCGCACGCCGGGTTCAAGCCGCTTCAGGCCGCGCGCCCGACGCCCACGATATCCATTTCGGTCGCGGTGGCTCCGAAGCCCAAGCCCCCGAAGCCCGTCGACTACGAGGACGAGCCCGGCCGCAAGGGCAAGAAGGGGCGCGAGGGCCTCAAGAGCTTCGAGAAGCAGAGGGTCGCCCGCGTGGCGCCCGCGGTTCCGCAGCAGGGCAGCCGCATCTCCGTGAACGAGGAGGCGAAGGAGATTTCGATTCGCGGCGCGGTGGTTGTGAAGGACCTCGCGGCGAAGCTGAACATAAAGCCGAACCGCCTGATTGCGGACCTCATGGGTCTGAAGATACTGGCGTCCATCAACCAGCGCGTCGAGCCCGACGTCGCGACGAAGGTCGCCGAGAAGTACGGCTTCAAGGTCGTCATCGAGCATGCCCGCGACAAGGCGGCGGCGAAGCCGGTCCTGAAGGCGATCGACGCCGACGACCTCATTCCGGAGGATGCGCCCGAGACGCTCCGTCCGCGCGCGCCGGTCATCACGTTCCTCGGCCATGTCGACCATGGCAAGACGACGCTGATGGACTGGATACGCAAGGCGCACGTCGCGCAGGGCGAGGCGGGCGGCATCACCCAGCAGATCTCGGCCTACCAGGTCGACGTTGCCGGAAAGAAGATCACCTTCATCGACACGCCCGGCCATGCGGCGTTCTCGTCCATGCGTGCGCGCGGCGCCCAGATCACCGACATTGCGGTTCTCATCATCGCGGCTGACGACGGCATAATGCCCCAGACCGAGGAGTGCATCAGGGTGTGCCGCCAGGCGGGCGTCCAGATCATGGTCGCCCTTACGAAGTGCGACAAGCCGACGGCCAACGTCGACCGCGTCAAGCAGCAGCTCCAGAAGAAGGGGCTCACGCCCGAAGACTGGGGCGGCGACATCATCTGCTGCCCCGTCTCCGGCATTACGGGCGAAGGCGTGGACGCTCTTCTCGAGAACATACTCGTCCAGGCCGAGGTTCTTGAGCTTCAGGCCAACCCGAACCGCCGCGCGAACGGCTTCGTCATCGAGTCTGAGCTGCAGCAGGGCCTCGGGCCTTGCGCGACGCTGCTCGTGACGGGAGGCACGCTGAGGGTCGGCGACGCGATTCTCATCGGCGAGCATTTCGGCAAGGTTCGCGCTCTCATCGACGACCACGGCCGCCGCGTGAAGGAGGCGCCGCCTGCGACGCCCGTGAAGTGCACGGGCCTTTCGGGCGTGCCCGACGCAGGCTCGGAGTTCCGCGTGATGCTCGACGAGAAGCGCGCGCGCACGCTTGCGGAGCAGACGGCGCAGGAGAAGAAGGAGGAGTCCCTCTCGACCTCCAAGGCGTCCACGCTCGACGCGCTCATGAACGCGATGGCTGCGGAGGGCAAGCGCGAGCTCAACGTCATCGTAAAGTCCGACACGCAGGGCTCTCTGGAGGCGATCGTCCAGGCGCTGCAGGAGATCAAGTCCGAGAAGGTCGGGCTGAACATCATCGGCATGGGCACCGGCAACATCCTGCTTTCGGACGTGAAGTCCGCAGCGGCAGGCAAGGCCGTGATCGTGGGCTTCGACATCGGCAACGACTCAGGCGTCCAGCAGCAGGCGCGTCACGACGGCGTGAGAATCAACTCGTTCCGCATCATCTACGAGCTGCTCGACCACGTGAAGAACTGCATGCTCGACATGCTGCCGCCGGAGTACAAGGAGGTCGTCCTCGGCCATGCCGAGATCAAGGCCATCTACGACATCGGCAGGCTCGGCAAGATCGCGGGCTCGCAGATGCTCGACGGCAAGCTCGTCGCCAAGGAGAAGTTCCGCATCATGCGCGGCGGCTCCCAGGTCTGGGACGGCAAGGTGCAGACGTTGCGGCACTTCAAGGACGAGGTCAAGGAAGTCACGGGCCAGCAGGAGTGCGGCGTGTGCTTCGCGGGCTACGAAGGGTTCCAGACCGGCGACGTCATAGAGTGCTATTCGCTTGAGGAGCTGCCGCGCTCGCTCTAGTGCGGGGCGGGGCGGCTTTTGAGGGCGGCGGAGGTGTCCAGGTGGCTGTAGAGAGACTTGAGAGGGTCAATTCGCTTTTGAAGCGCGTCATAGCCGAGAGCATGTTCTCGGTCATGCAGGGCGACAGCGTGCAGCCCGGGCTCATAACCGTGACCGACGTGTCGTGCGGCAAGGACCTTCGCGATGCGACGGTCAAGGTCTCGGTCTTCGGCGACGACAACCTCAAGCGCACGGCGCTGCAGCATCTCAAGCACAACGCAAAGCGCTTCCAGGCGGCCATCGGCCGCGAGGTGCGCATGAAGTTCACTCCGCGCCTGGTCTTCCAGCTCGACCTCAGCCTTGAAAAGGGCGATGCCGTGCTGGCGATGCTCGACAGGCTGGAGACCGGCGGCTGATGGCCAACCTGACACAGCTGAAGGTGATGGAGGGCCTTGACGGCGTCCTCCTCGTCGACAAGCCCGAGGGAATCGCCTTCTCGACGGTCGTGAAGACCGTCAAGCGCAAGTTCGGGCTCGTCAAGGTAGGGCACGGCGGCTCGCTTGACGCGATGGCGTCGGGGCTCATGGTGATTCTCGTCAACAACGCCAACAAGTTCGCCGACCGCGTAATGGGCGCCGACCGCTCGTACACGGGCGTCATGCGCTTCGGCGCGACGACGGACACCGGCGACCGGTATGGAAGGCCGGAGGCTCTTCCCGAGACGGTCATGAAGCCGGAAGAAGTCCGCGGGGACCTTTTCCAGACCGAGCCGCGCTTCTGCTCGGTGCGCAGGGAGGGGAGCGCAGGCTACGAGATCGCCGACACAGGCGACCACGGCCAGTTCCTCGCCCATGTGTACAAGTTCGACGTGGCTCCTCTGGGCGGCGCGGCGGGCTCGGGCGACTTCTCGTTTGCGCTTGTCGCCTCGAAGGGCGTTCTCGTCCGTGCGCTCGCGAAGGATCTCGGCGCGACGCTCATGTCGATGCGCCGCACGAAGACAGGCCGGTTCGATGTCGCGGATGCGATTCCTTTCGGTCGCCTTCTCGAAATGGAGATGGGGGACTTCGCCACGTGCGTGATGCCGACGACCAGGGCGTTTGCATAGCGGTCGGCTTTTTCGACGGCGTGCATCGCGGGCATCGGGCCATTCTCGAGGGCGCCGACGTCGCGCTGACCTTCAGGAACCATCCGCTTTCGCTGCTTGCGCCCGAGCGCGCGCCGCGGCTGATGATGTCGCCTGCCGACCGCGAGGCCGCCATAAGGGCCTGCGGCGTGTCGACGGTCGTGTCTCTGGACTTTACCCGCGAGCTGGCCGACATGCCGCCGGAAGAGTTCGCCGCGCGGTATCTTCGCGCGCGTCGCGTAAGGTGCGGAGAGAACTGGCGGTTCGGACGCGGCGGAAGCGGAGACGCGGGGCTTCTGCGGGAGATGGGCGTGGAGGTCACGGTCGTGTCGTACGCCGAGTACGACGGCGACCGCATTTCGTCCACGCGAATACGCGCGGCGCTGGAGTCCGGCGACGTGGCTTCCGCCAACGCCATGCTCGGCCGGCGGTTCTCGGTCGAAGGCGCCGTGATGAGAGGCAAGGGGCTTGGCGGGGAGCTTGGCTTTCCGACGGTGAACGTCGCCGTCGGCTCTCCGGACGATCCGCCCATGGTGCGACTGCCGCGAGGCGTCTACGAGGTCGAGTGGCGCGGCCTGCGCGGGATCGCGAACTTCGGCGTCGCGCCCACGATGCGCGAGCGGGCGTGGAGCCGTCCCGTCCTCGAGGTGCACTTTGCGGAGCCTCCGCCGGAAGCGCCGGAGATGAAAGTGGAGCTTCTCCGGTTCGTCCGCCCCGAGCGCGAATTTCAGTCCGTTGAAGATTTGAGAAGACAAATCGCCGCTGATTGTGCTATAATCGGGGTGTGAGCTTCTTCAAGGCATATGACATGCGCGGGACTTTCGGGGTCGATTTCGACCTCGAGACCGTGCGCAAGGTGGGAATGGCGCTGCCCGGCGTGGTCTCGCCCCTCGTCGCTTCGGCGGAGGGCGGTTCCGCTCGGAGGCCGCGCTGGCTTGTCGGCCGCGACTGCAGGCAGTCGTCGCCCGACATCAGGGACGCGCTAGTGCGCGGACTGGCGGCGGCGGGCGCTGAGGTCGTGGACATGGGCCTGTGCACAACGCCGATGGTGTATTTCTTCACGGGAGAGGACTCCTACGACGGCAGCGTCATGGTGACCGCCTCGCACAATCCGCCTTCGGACAACGGGCTGAAGGTCTCGCGGCGGACGGCTCTGCCCGTGAGCTACGCGTCCGGGCTCAGCGAGGTCGAGCGCATCGTTAGTCGTGGCGATGCGCAGGACGAGCCGAGGGCTCAGGCCGGCGGGAAGGGCTCTCGGCCGGCGGATGGCGTGAGCGAAGGTTTCTTGGCGCGGTATCTTGACTGGCACCGCGCGCACAACCGCCGCCTCGGTCTGGCGAACTCGACTCTCAGCTTCGCAGTGGACTGCTCGAACGGCACGGGCTCCATTCTGGCGCGCAGGCTTTTTCCGGGCGCGGTCCTTCTGAACGACACGCCCGACGGCGCGTTCCCCGCGCATTCCCCGAACCCGCTCAAGTCCGATGCGCGCGAGCAGCTGGCGAAGACCGTGCGGGTGCTTGGCCTCGACTGCGGCGTGATGTTCGACGGCGACGCGGACAGGGCGGTGTTTGTGGACGAGAAGGGCGACTTCGTGCAGCCTGACCATCTCATACCGATTGTCGCGCGTTCGACCTTCAAGGAGACGGACGGGGCTGTGGGCGGACGGCGGATCGTCATCCACGACGTGCGCACGTCTCGCGGCGCGATAGAGGCGATACGCGAAATGGGCTGCGAGCCGCTGATGGTTCCGGTCGGGCCTGCGCTGGCCAAGCCGACGATGCGCGAGACCGGCGCGCAGGTCGGCGGCGAGTTCGCCGGCCACTACTACTTCTCCGAGTTCCACTCTTGCGACTCCGGCGTGCTCGCCGCGATACGCGTGCTGTCGGAGGCGGCCGAGGCGAAGGCGGAGGGCGTGTCGTTCTCTGAGATGGTGAGGCCGATTTCCTCGCGGTATGCCAACTCGGGCGAGCTCAACTACATGGTTGCCGACAAGGACGCGGCCATAGCCGAGGTCCTTTCCGTCTCAAAGGGGTTCGGCGCGGTCACGGGTAGAAGCGACATCGACGGAACCAGACTCGAGTTCGTCGACGGGTGGGTCAACGTGCGCAAGTCGAACACCGAGCCGTATCTCAGGCTTATCGCCGAGCATCGCACCCGCGACGGCCTTGAAGGCTGGTTGCATGCGCTTGAGGATGCGATTGGCCGCATGGAAGGCGGGGCGGATCGATGCTCGTAGACCTCCACGTCCACTCCACGGCCTCGGACGGAACGTTCCAGCCGTCCGAAATCGTCAAGACCGCCGTAGCCAGACGATTCGCCGCGATAGCGCTCACCGACCACGACAATTGCGACGGCATCGCCGAATTCGTCGCCAACGCCGAGGCTGGCGGCACGCTCCTGGTGCCTGGCGTCGAGCTGTCCATCGAGCCTGGAGACGGCTTCGACAGGTTCCATTTGCTTGGGCTTGGCGTCAACCCGGAGGACGACGGGCTGAGACGGTTCCTCGCGAAGATTCTGGTCGGGCGCAACGAGCGCAACGCAAAGATCGTCGAGAACTTCCGCAGAATCGGCATCGCGATGGGCGACGAGATAAACTCATACGCGCACGGAGACGTGCTGGCGCGCCCTCACTTCGCCCGCTGGCTTGTCGACCACCGACACGCCTCGTCGGTCGCCGATGCTTTCGAGCGGTATCTGCTGTCCGATTCGCCGGCCGAGACGCGCTGCTATGAGGAACGGTTCCATCCGTCGCAGGAGGAGGCGTTTGCCGCAGTGCACGGCGCAGGCGGCATCTGTGTGATGGCCCATCCGCGCTATTGGCGAACCGAGTGGAAGAAGACTGGGCCGGACTATGCTGCCGCAGAGCGCGAACTTGCCGTTCTGAAGGAGAAGGGCCTCGACGGCCTTGAGTCGGTCTATCAGGCCAATTCGAGCGAAGAGAACCTGGGCTTTACGCTCATTGCCTGCCGACTGGGCTTGCTAAAGACGGCCGGAAGCGACTTCCACGGCAGCAACAAGCCTGACATATCGCTTGGCATGGAGGTCGACGAGTCCTTTGTCTCTCCGACGCTTGAACGACTTAGTTGCGGAAAAACGTAAGACATGGTTCCTTTGCCATTCAGGAGGAAGTCATGAAAAGCGGTTCTATGCTGGATGGCACATACGCCGGAGACGCGGCGTGGAATGAATGGTTTGCGCGGTGCGCTGTCTCGCGCTGCGAAGAAGAGTCCGGTGCGCGGCTGCGCAGGCAGGTCTCGTCCGCCATGTTCGCGCAGCTTGCGCGCTACGGCCTCACACGGGAGGACGCCTGCGGAGACGACCCTGTCGCCGCGTTCGACTCGTACTTCAGGCTCAAGGGGTCTCGCGAAGTGGGGAAGCCCCTCAAACTCTATTTCGCCTATCGGATAAAGGCGGAGGGCCTACGCATGTTCGACTTTGTGTGCGGGACTCTCTTCGGCGCGCTTTCCGGACGCGTCCACGACATCGCAATAGACTGGATTGCGACGCTCAAGGGCTGGAAGCCTCGCTCTCTGCGCGGGGACGACGGCAGACGCAGGCTCGTCTGGGAAAACGCCGGCGACGAGAGCGTCGCGGAACTTGAACGTGTGGATTCCACCGACCCTGCGGCGTTTGTGGACGTAGAGCCGCTTCGCGTCAAGGCTTCGGCTTTGCTTGAGACAGTCGGCAGGAAAATAAAAGCGGAAAAACAGTCCGTCGCGCTCCTTTACTATGCGACGGCACAGGACATACCGATCACGGCGGCGGCAGTCCTCGAAGTGCTGCGAACGGCGAAATCGCGTGCTTACGCGCTCAGGGAGAAGGCGATGGAGGCTTTGAGACGAGAACTTGGGAACGACGAAGATGCGGCAAGTCCGCTCTTCGCACGAATGCTGCTCGAAGTCTGCGAGGCCGCCCTTGGCGAAGAAGTCCGCGCGAAGCTGGGAGGTGCGGAATGAACGCGAAGGAAGTGTTCGAGAAGGAGTGGTCCCTTTACAGGAGTGGCGCGGCGCAGAGTCCGACAACAGCCGATGGCGTCAGGCGGATTCCGAAAGGCGAGTTTGACGCAGGGGTGAAGATTGGCGAGGTTCGGATATTCGCCGACATGAAGCGTCCGTTCGTCGCGTTGATAGCCGAGGACTGTGGTCTGCGAGGCTGGCGCATAGTGCCTGTCTCTCCGCTGACGGTTCCCGCGTCGGCGCGCGAGATGCTCGTCGACGAGCGCGTACTCCAGCTTTGGAACGGGTGCATCGCTTCGCGGCGGTTCGTGGAGCGCAGCTGGCGCGTGGATGAGATCACCTCGGCAGACCTGAAGGATGTCGAAGAGCGCATGCGCAAGGTTGTGCCCGGGAGAATCGT
>JAEEGL012369571.1_pt1 | contig 18588 bp, 12 predicted proteins | sample 9134231 | NCBI WGS metagenome assembly JAEEGL01 (sample SAMN16246548, study PRJNA631951) | gut metagenome | biome: gut microbiome; feature: rumen; material: fiber-attached | host: Bos | place: Iran: Karaj | collected 2018-10 | reverse complement strand
TGGTGTTCTTCTCCTTCTTCTCACCGCCGGCGAGCTGAACGGCCTTGTAACCGTCCTCCTCAACAGACTTCACCTGAGTGACAACCCAAGGACCAGCTTCGATAACAGTGCACGGCACGTTTTTGCCGTCGGCACTGAAAACGGATGTCATTCCGATTTTCTTTCCTAATAATCCTGGCATTTCAGTTTAATAATTAAAAATAATGTTTTGAATGTATTCTGTTTCTTTTTAAATGTGCGCGCAAAACTCCACTCACAAACACACTTAAAAAGAAACTCCCCACTTCTTCGCAATTGAAGGTTAAGTTGCTCTTTATCAAGGCATTGTTAGCTTAAAGCCAGCGCAATACACACTTTTGCGGCTGCAAAGGTACACATTATTTCTTAAATACCGACCACTTTTTGATTGTCAACATACAATATTTATTGTTTTTTAACAATACAATATAAGAACATAAACGATTCAGTACGCAATGCGCCCCACTAAAGAGCGAAAAGACAACAAACGGGGTGTTTTTTCGACAACGAATTTTACGAACGAAACGAAAACGCGCTTATCATTATGTCTCAACACGAATGGACGCTAATTGACCATTTAATGAACACAAATGACGATGTTAAAACGACAACGAATTGGACGAATGAAACGAAAACACACGTTTTGTTATTCTAGACACAAATGAACACAAATGTTATATTGTTGCGAATAAGACTTTCCCGTTCATAAGGCCGTAGGCCTGAAAAGAACATAGGCAGGGGTTAAACCCCTGTTAAGCGTATCGTTTAGCAGTAACCCCGACGGGGTGACAGACTCCCAGTTTAATCACCAAACGCATATCGTTCATCGTATTGTATTCCGTATGCTTCCAGGAACAATTTATATTCTTCTTGGAACGTTCGCTTTTTGTGGTGCTCCGCCTGGCCGAGAATGTAAAGTGCGGTTTTTTCCACCAGTGACGGACTTACCGAAAATGCGCCGTAACCCTCCTGCCAGGCAAATTGTTCGTAGTATGCGTCTATCGATTTCATCCATTTACTGCTGTCAGCTTTGACAACCCTCACGAAGTCGGCCAAAGCCATCGTTTTCGGAAGTGTAGTCAGGATGTGTATGTGATCGGGCACACCACCGATTTGAATAGGTAGTCCACCGATGCCTTTGATGATACCCCCAATGTACCCAAATATCCGTTCGAGATGTTCTGTACGCATCACGACTCTTGTTTTCTTGACGTGGAAAACCAGGTGCACGTCGATTCTTGCCAGTGTACTTGCCATGTTTTATTTCGTCGGACGTTAGTTTATTCTCTAATCTTTTCATGGGGAGAAACTCAGCTTGGACTTCATGTTGAAGAAGTCGACCAGCCTCGTCTCCTCCTGTTTTTGCAAAATTAGTAGAAACAATTTATATTGAATACGATTTCATCTTAAAAATGCAAATGTGGGTCAAAATATTGTTGGGGTTTATTTCTGTCGCCCTTTCGGGGCTTCAGTCTGTTTCGCCTTTACCGGGGGCTTCACCCCCGTCTGTATTCTTAACGCCCCTCTGGGGCTTATTTTTGCCAGCAGTTGGCAACGGTTGCTGACATAATTAAAAATGTGTTTTCGTTTCATTCGTCCAATTCGTTGTCGTTATAACACCATCATTCATGTTGAAACAAACACGCGGTTTCGTTTCATTCGTAGAATTCGTTGTCGTTATAACACCGTCATTCGTGTTGAAACAAACGCATGTCTTCGTTTCATCCGCATTCGTTGTCGTTATAACACCGTCATTCGTATTGAAACAAACGCGTGTCTTCGTTTCATCCCTTCAATTCGTTGTCGCTAAAACACCGTCATTCATGTTCATTCGATGTCGAAACCTTGCTACTACAGTTTTTCGATGTGCAGGGTCTGGTCGCAATAGTCCACCACTGCGGGACGGTGGGTGATGAAGATGACGGTGCGGTCGTGCGAGGCGAGTACGTTGTGGAGCAGCTGGCGCTCGGTGTCGGGGTCGAGGGCACTGGTGGCCTCGTCGAAGAGCATGATGGCGCGGTTGCGAAGGAGTGCACGGGCAATGGCTATGCGCTGTGCCTGACCCTCGCTCAGTCCGCCTCCCTGCTCGCTGCACGGTGTATCGAGTCCCAACGGGAGGTCTTTCACGAAGTCGGCGCACGCCATGTGGAGCACCTCCATCATGTCGTCGTCGGTAGCCGAAAGACTGCCCAGCCGCAGGTTGTCGCGTATGCTGCCACTCATGAGCGTATTTCCCTGTGGCACATAGACGAAGTTGCAGCGCAGACGAGGTGTTATCTCACGCGTGAACCTATTATTATATATCACCGCGCGACCGTTCTGCGGCGACAGCAGGGCCAGTATGATTCGCACCAGGGTGGTCTTTCCTGCGCCCGTCTCACCGAGGATGGCGGTGCAGGTACCCGGCGGGAAGTCGAACGAGAGGTGGCTGAGCACGCGGCTGACGGTGGTCTCCTCGGCATTCGCATCCTCGTAGGCATAGCTGACGTCCTCGAGCCTGATGCCACAGGGGCTGTCCATCTCGATAGGATCACCTTGTTCCTCCAACGGGTTCTCCTCGAGTTCCATCAGGCGCTCGGCAGCGGTCAGCACGGCCACGAACTGCGGCACCAGCCGGGTGAGCCCGCGTGCCGGCCCCTCAATCTTGTTCACCAGCTGCAGGAAGGCCGTCATGCCGCCGAAGGTCAGCGTATGGTTATACATGCGCGTGGCGCTCCAGAGGAAGGCGATGAGGTAGACCAGTGCGAAGCCGAAGTTGAGGATAAGGTTGCTGAACACGCTGAAGGCAGTGCGTTTCACCACGTTCTGCCGCAGCTCGCTCTGGGTGTTCTCCAGTCGGTCCACCATGGCCGAGTCGCTCTCCATCGTCTTGATGAGCATGCGGTTCTGAATGGTCTCCTGCAGTACGCTCTGCACCCGCGAGTCACTGTCGCGCACCTGACGGGTGAGCGTCCGCATGCGCCGCATGTAGAACTTGCTGAGGAAGATGAACACCGGCAGCAGGCCCACAATGATGAGGGGCAGCGTGGTGTCCATGGAAAAGAGGTAGAAGAAGGCACCGAGGAACAGTCCGAGCGTGGAAATCGTGCTCGGGATGGTCTCGGTGAGGAAGGTGATGACGTTGCCGACGTCTTTCTCGAGGCGGTTGATCACGTCGCCGCTGTGCATCTTCTCTCTCCCACTCCACTGCGAGCGCAGTATGCGGTCGAGCATGCGCTGCTGCATGCGGTTCTGCGCCTTGATGCCGAGGATGTTCTTCACCCATATACTGCTGATGCTGATGGCGAAGTTGCAGAGGATGAGCATACCCATGATGCCCACGGCCCACGGCAGCGAGCCCTCGATGGTGTGCGAGGCCACGTCGATGGCATGCTGCACCGCCCACACCTGGCTCAGGCTGACCGCCACGCTGAGGAGTCCCAGCAAGGCATTGATGATGGCCTGAAGCTGGTTGCCGCGCCACGCCCGCCAGAGCCACCGGCTGATCTGCACGACCGTGTACTTGCTTTCCTTGCGTCTGAATAGTTCTCTGAGATTCATCGCCATTAGGTGTCTATCGGTTGTCGAGTCCCCACCCCATTTTCTCTCTCAGGGTGGCGAAATAGGACTGTCCGCGGCGCCTCACGATACGGATGCCGTAGGGGGCGCGCCCGATGGTGAGCCGTGTGCCCTCCTCGCATTTCTCCGAACGGCCGTCCACGGCTATGAGGAACTGGTGCGAACGGCTTGCCACGGTGAGTTCTATGCGGCTGTCGTCCTTCACCACGATGGGGCGTATGTTAAGGCTGTGGGGTGCCACGGCGGTCAGACAGAGGGTGCCCGACTGCGGCACGATGATGGGGCCGCCGTTCGAGAGCGAGTAGGCGGTGGAGCCGGTCGGCGTGCTCACGATGAGACCGTCGGCCTGATAGGTGACCAGATGCTCGCCGTTCACCACCGTTCGTATGCTGATCATCGAGGCGTTGTCGCGCTTCAGCACGGCAATGTCGTTCAAGGCGCGCGGACAGGTATGCAGCGGCTGTCCGTCGGTCTCCACCTGGATGACGGCGTGCGTCTCCAGCTCGTAGTCGCCGCTATAAAGGGCCTCTATGGCAGCCTCGACGTTCATGGGGCTCACGTCGGCCAGAAAGCCCAGCCTGCCCATGTTCACGCCCATGACGGGAATGTTCTTCCTTCCCACGAAATGGGCAGAGCGGAGGAATGTTCCGTCGCCGCCCATCGAGATGACGAAGTCGGCATCGAAGTCGTCGCCCTCAAAAATGCGGTCCACGTCAGCCTGTAAGCCATGCCCGCTGTTCAGGAATTCGAAGAACTCCCTTTCCACGAAGATGCTGGCCTCACGTTCTTTCAGGCACGACAGTATTTTCTGTATGCCGGCCGATTTCTTGGGCTGGTAGATGTTGCCGAAGATGGCAAACCGTAGCTTCTGTTGCGTTCCCATGTGTCGTCGTCTGCGTTCTTACATGAATGATTGGCTGCAAAGTTACGAAAAAACGAGAGCAGAACAAAATAAATCCATTTATTTTTTATGCCGAGTTGAAGTTAGTTACCCAAAGTTACGAAAAAACGAGCGAAGAACAAAATAAAACTTGTTTTTTATTTGTCGAGTTGTAGTGACTTATTCGAAGTGACAAAAAAAGGTTGTAACAAACGTGAAATGTACAAGATACTCCTGTTCGGTGTCCTCTACCAATTCAAAGACGTTCCCATCAATCTTCAGCACTTCAATTTGTTCTTATACTGCCATCGATTTCTATTTTTATGCAAAAGCAAACAAATTCCTCGATTCATTCATATAAAAAAGGTATTCACAGCTCAGTCTTTAGTCGCTTTATTTAGGAAAGAAGGCATGTGGAAGTAACTTTTTCAGTTTATTTTGCATCTCATTAGAAAAAAATTCGTATATTTGTGGTCAGAATTGGTAATACAGTACAGGGACGCCTAAAACATAGAGATATGACGCGAGAACAGAGAACGGCAATTGCTCGGATTATCAGCGACATGATTAAGGCTGATAATATCATCGAGGAGAGCGAGATCAAAGATATGAAACAACTCATGTCAGAGTATTCCATCACTCACCAGGAGATGAGTGATGCCCGAAAAATTCGTTTTTCTGATGCTGTCAACACGTTGAAGGAACTGTCACTTAAGGATCGCAAGGTTTTTTTCGACCATATTTATAGTATAGCTTTGAGCGACAACATCTGTTTACCACGTGAGGCCCTGCTACTCATTGCTCTGCAATACAGTCTGATTGATAATGAAAGGAAGGCAGACGATGGCAAACCCTTCCCCAAGCCTTATCTTATCTCCTGTCCCACAGGTGAGGCTAGTTTCAACGACCAGTATATGGTCTATCTGGAAAGCTCGTATGATGAAAGACGTAATAGGGAATTGAAACAGCACTTTCGACTGTTGGTCACAATAACACGTCTCTGCGGTTTCAACTTTATATATATACCCAAAATGGTGGAAGAGTTCCAAGGAATGAACGAGCAATACGTCAAAGATGTTATCAGCTATATGGCTCCCAACCTCGAAGAAACTTTCATTCTACATGTGTATGACCGGCTGTGTGATATGACCACAGTTGACTTCTTCCGCAATGTGCTGTATGAACGCTTGCAGGTGAAGGCACTCCACAACACGCCACCTTCTCTTCTTATTAATATAGGAACATCCGTCGTGCCCTATTGTAGTGTAGGCGGTTCGATACAATACTACACAGAATTCCTTTGCATACCTATTTCGTCAAGCATCTTGACATTGGTTGATGACATTCTGGGGTTCTATCAGAGCAAGGTCAGCATCCACCAGTCGATAACCATCAGCGACAGCAAGGGTCAATTCAAGTATTTCGGGTTCTATAAAGCCCTCTTCGATTTCCTCGTTGCTCCTCCGCCAGTTGCACCAAACTTGATATTTTTGGGACAAAACATGAAGACAGGCAGGTATCAAGTAGCCTTTAAGTTTGATAATACTAACGAGAAAAAGCTGACGTTCACTCCCAGAGAGTACGACATCTACTACCAAGTCGCCTTGAAAACTTATAAATCACGCACAAAAGGACTGCCTGTCACCTACGATAAATATATCAAGCCTACTATTGCCCATCTGAAGAGAAAGATTAGCAGTGAGATTCCCGACCTGACCTATTCCGACCAGTACAAGCCGGAAAGAGATGGCAATGCCTACGTCTTGCAGTTAGACAAATCGAAAGTGTTTGTGAGAGTACGCTCTTCCAACTGCAGATGCGAGTACGAAGACATCCCAATTTTGCAATATGAAAAGAGATGAGCATCATATCCTTTGGCAACGTTGCAGCGTCAGCAACACATATTTGCCATCTTTACATGGCAATGTTGCCGTTTTGAGTCATGGTTCAGATATTATCCATATCTTTGCAGCAGAAATATATTTAAAAGCAAAGATTATGGAAAAGCAAATTATCTGTATGGGCAACTCCTACAAAAAAGGCGGAAGGTGCCTCGCTGGTATTGAAATTCAGAATACAACATCTGGTGTTTCAATTGTAAGAAACCGATATGGCCTCCCCAATTGGATAAGACCTGTGATGTCGAATGGTGATAATGGCTTGCCCGAATATCTCGTTGGCTCATTCAACCTGCTTGATATACTTGTCGTAGATGTCACAGATGCCGTCCCAACAGGAGCACATTGTGAAAATGTACGTTTTAACTCTATTAGAAAAATAGGAAGGCTTGGGCAGAACAGTCAAAACCTCACCCCCCTTTGTGACACATGGCATTCCTTAATTTTTGGTAACAGGGGAAAGGCCGTTCCTAATGAAGTATTTGAGAATGGTAACTATTCGCTTATGTTTATCATGCCCGAAAGTCCAGTCATCACTTTGCAGTCTGACGATTATGGACATGAGAAATTTCGCATACAGTTTTTTTTCAATGGCACACAGTATGATTTACCGTTGACTGATACTAGATACATTAACGCACTTCGTTCCAGAGCTAAGAATTGCGGTAAAAGGAATACAGGAGAGTTGTATCTCACTTTATCGCTTGGCGTTAACCATTACGATTGGCACTATAAACTTGTTGCCGGAGTTATTGATTTAGCAGCTTAATAAACTATGACTAAAAGACAGTTGTTTTCAGTCGGGCATTCCAATCAAAACTTAGAAGAATTCTATCAACTTTTGGAATCACAAAGAATAGATTGCATTCTTGATGTGAGGAGTATGCCCTATAGCAAATACACACCACAATTTAATGAGGAATCCCTCAGAACGTGGCTAAAAAAACAAGGTGTATTGTATGTCCCATTTGGCAAGCACTTTGGGGCAAGACGTTCCGATTGCTTAAAAGAAACAACATTTATCAAGAAAGGTATCAAAGAAACGAAGCCACAGGTCAACTTTGAATTGGGTGTGTCGACCCCTGATTTCTTAAGTGGTGTGGAGAGACTGAATAAAGCACTAGATCAGAATAGACGCGTTTCGCTGATGTGCTCCGAGGCAGACCCTTTAAGTTGTCATCGTTTTTCTTTCATCTCTAGATATTTTTACGATTTAGACTGGGATGTTCTGCATATTATGCGCAATGAAGATACCAGGGAACCTGTTGTTCGCTCACATCGGGCTCTGGAGGAGACCATGATACTTGACTACGTGAAACGAAATAAGCTCAAATCAGTGGGAAGTCAGATGGTAGATTCGCTTTTCGCTGATTTTGGCGACGGCTATGATGAGCGACAACAGCGTATTGATGCTTATCGCTTGAAGAATCATGAAATAGGTTGGGTTCCAGAACTTGACAACAATGACACAACAGAATAGTATTAAAACATTGATATAATTATGATTACACTATTTACAATTGGATTCACAAAGAAAAGCGCAGAACAGTTCTTTGAACTTCTAAAGAGCAATAAAGTGAAACAACTCGTGGATGTTCGTATTAGCAACGGAAGCCAATTGGCTGGTTTTGCAAAAGGAAAGGACTTGGCATATTTTACAAAGCAGATTTGTGGTATTAACTATAAGCATATCACAGACTTTGCCCCCACAAAAGAGCTTCTTGACAGATGGCATAAAGAAACAGTCACCTGGCCTGAATATATCGAAGAATATACAGCAATGCTTAAACAACGTGACATCATCAAGAAGTATGGTGTTAAGCAGTTTGACGGCTCATGCTTCCTCTGTAGTGAAGATACACCAGAGATGTGTCACCGTCGTTTACTAACAGAATATATGAAGGAACGGTCTGCTGAAGAAGTAAAAATAGTCCATCTTGTATAACCATCCCTATGGATAAGTATTTTATTTGCTTGGCCAATTCCTATAAGCGTGGAGGGCGATGCATAGCTGGCGTAGAGATCGAATTCGACAATAGTGGCGGGTGGAAGCCGGTCCGAAATGAAGACGGCAGACCGCGATGGATACGCCCAATAGCAAAAACTACATACGGAGAAATTCCGAACTATGCTGCAGAAAGTTTTGAGATTCTTTCTGTGGTAAGGCTTACCGATGTTGTTCCTTGTCCAGAACAAGCCCATGTAGAGAATGTGTATTATTCACGAATGGAGCAATACGATTACTACACATCACAGAAGACAAGCATAATAAATCAACTGGTTGATAACAAGCACCAATCTATATTCCATAATAGGGGACGTGCCGTTTCTGCAGATATGCTGGTGGGTGTTAATTATTCTCTAATGCTCATTCATCCAGAAAAGGCAAGCGCCTACCGAGACGAGAATCGTAAAAAGTCAAAAAACAGGATGAAGTTCACATACAATGGTGTTGAGTACGATTTCCCGATAACAGATCCTGCCTTCTTGGATGAGTTCAAAAAAGGGCCTGAACGCTTTGACGAAATCCCTGATGTCTATTTAGCGCTCTCGCTTGGACTGGAGTTCGAGGGATGGCATCATAAACTCGTAGCAGGAGTGATAATTTCAACTGATTCCTCGAAGCCACATAACACAAAGCCTATTTCGTATATGGATCAGCAAAAACAATTATATCACAACGCTTACGCAAAATGGACTTCTGAAGACGATGGACGATTATGTAATCTAGTAGAAGACGGTATTTCAATCAAAGAACTGTGTCGTATATTCGAACGGAATGAAGGTGCTATACGTTCTCGAATAAGTAAGTTAGGGCTACATATTGAACCGCACATATCTGATGAAAGTAATAATAGTTATAGTAGGTCTCAGGATACTGAATCAGATTGGTTTAACGAATACGAATTGGAACTTGCAAGTCTGCTCGACAAGAAGAATGAAATAGAAGAGCAAATCAATGAGGTCAGAAACAAAATAATGCAAGGCATGGAGTCTCACGGCTTGGACAAAATCCATTCAGAAAAATTCTCTGTGAGTTATACCCCGGCCAGGACTGTCATACAGTTTGACAGCAAAGCATTCCGTACAGAGAACGAGGAACTATATTCCAGCTATTGCAAACCTAAATTACGCGAGGCCTCGATAGTGGTTAAGAGAAATGTAAAAGATTAAAAATGACAATTCTTGAACATCATATCTCATTGCAACGTTGTAGCAACAGTAACACGATTTTGCCATCTATACATGGCAACGTTGTCGTTATAAGGTGTGGTTCAGAAATTATCTCTATCTTTGCAGCAGAAATCAATTTAAAAGTAAAGCGTATAGATAATTATTGATTATTATGGAAAAAATGAGGATGCTAGGATTCTATCATTTTCCTAATCAGGACATGAAACCTGAGACGGAGCATGTTGAGAAAGCTAAAGATCTTGCAAGGCTTCTCAATGCTTCGGTCGGCAGTCTTATGAAGAATCCAGATACTGATAAGGAGTTAAAAGAAATTATAAAGGATGGTGCAGTCTTTATTTTCAAGGACGAGAAAAGCAATCTATATGGCTTCTTTACAAAGAACAGAACCGCTCGAATAACAGGAGTGAAATTTTCCAAGGGGGCAATTCTCCAAGTACCGCTGAAATATAAAGCATGGTTTTATCCTGGCAGGCCCATTAGACTGATTATTCCAAGAGAAGAGAGTGACCAAGAAGATCCTGCAACAACCCAAAAGAACAATTCAAATAACAATAATATGGAATCCAAAACAAAAATTCCAGCACCAGAAGTGAACGTCAAAGCACTAGAAAGTGTTTTTGACAAAATGTATATTACTAATGTCGAGAAACGGCTTAGAGAATTGAACTCGCCCTCCGATAACGACAGGAAACGATGGGTCTGGGAACTTATACAAAACGCGAAGGACACCATAGCGAAAGACCCCAATAGAGACACCATCGATGTTAGAATTGAGGTAGAAGGTAATATTGTGCGTTTCAGACATAATGGCGCACCATTTACCCCAGAAGCTCGTCTGGGTTTGCTTTACAAATATAGTGAGGATAAGGAGAACCAGGAAAGCACTGGTCGATTTGGTACTGGCTTCCTCACAACTCATTGCTTATCAAAAGTGGTAAACATAGAAAGTAATATGTATGCAGATGCAGCGTGTACAAAGTTATGCGGATTCTCCGTGACAATGTATCGTGATGGTTTGATTGCGTCTGAACTAATTGAAGGATTAAAAAAAATGAGAGATTCAGAGGTTTTTTATAACGAAACCTTTGAATGGACTACGTTTACATATCATGTTTCATCTGAATCAGGCAGACAGGCCATCAAACTTGGTCTAGAGAATTTCCGTGAAAACATTGCTCAGACAATGCTTTTCTGCAAAGAACTCTCCCGTGTTGTTTTAGATGACAATGGTAAGATTACGACTATTGAAAGGAAACCGACGATTCATCTAATGGATGACATCAAACTCTCAGAATTTGTTATTTCTGGAGAAACATCATTAACTCGTCGTTTTATCCACACCTCTTATTCAAATTATAACGAAGAACTATCTAAACGTTATAGAGCAACAAGAAACATGCGCATTGATGCTGCTATTGAAGTTGATTCTGAGAATAATTTGGTAAATATTGAAGATAAAACGACTTTCTTCTGCGTTATGCCCCTTGTTGGCATCGAGACACAGCTTAATGAACCTCTGATCATTAACAGTCCTGATTTTGAACCAGACCAAGAGCGTCAATCTCTTCTGTTATCTGGTGTTACTTGGAATGAAGAAAAAGATGTTATTACGGAAACTGGTATAAATCAGAAAATCTATGAGCAGATTTTCCCGTTATACGACAAAATAGTCAATTACTTGACTAACAAGCATTACGGGAAAATGTACTTCTTAGCTAATGGTTTAAATAGAACGAAATCACACGAAAAGCTCGATAAGGACTGGTATAAGCAGAACGTAATAAGTAAGTATCGTGAGATTCTTATTCAATATCCTGTTGCTGATGCACAAGATGGCTCTGGATATAAAAAGTTAGAGGACTGTATCATCGTCAAGGAGCCAGTCGAAGAGAATGAAGATAAGCTATTCAATTTGTTACAATCCTTATATCCGTCTATGTTAGTTAAGGATAATCACGAATGGTCTGATTACCTTTGGAAGGATGGGCTATCGGTTTGGAATACAGAAATGCTATGTGGTGAAATCGAAAAAGAAGCAAATTGGAATAAACTGAAACTGGTCAATATAGATTTGTCCGTATGGTATAACGACTTCCTCAAACATGTCTCTAAATACAACGAACTACTGCTTAAAGAACATGCTCTCTTACCGAACATGAACGGTGATTTACTTAAAAAGGACACTGAGGATTTCAAACAGGGAGAACATATTAATTCTTTTATTATCGACCTTTTGGGGAAACTGGGTAAAGATGTCAAGCCCAATTTGCTCCATGAGGATATTTCGGCTGTACCACTTGAAGCAAAGTATAACTCTCAAAGCTATAGTGCTGATATAAATAAATTGGCCAAAGCAATAATTGATAGCACCAGTGAGTTGCACAAAGGAAGAAAGTTACTCCCTCTAATATCAGTAGTTCCAGATAATGCGGAGAAATACAAACAAGATTTCATTAAACAACGAAAGGAGTTTTTTGATATTTGCAAAGCTCTTTATCAACTAAACGAAGCTGTATCAGTATGCGACAACAATCTGCTAGAAGGAGCATGGAAAGATACTGACGAGTGGATTGTTACAAGTGTCCTTAGTTCGTTAAATACATTGGGAAGCATTGAGAAACTTCCAGAAGGTTTGGATGCCAAATGGTTGAACACAGCCCTAAAGTCATTAAAAGTGCAAACTGACAGGCTCAACAAGTATGCTGTGTTGCCTAATCAAAATGGCACATTCTGTTTCCAAAAGAATTTGTATGAAGATTCAGGAATCCCAGAAGAATTGAAAGATAAAATATTCGACACTATTAACATTAACTACAAGAATATCCTGCTTCACAAAGATATTGATGCAGCAGACTTCGCTGTAGTTCAAAAAAAGACATTATCTACATTTGCAAGTGAATTGAATGATGCTCTCTCCAAAATGTCACATTATTCCTGGGGCAATCATTTTCATGGATCATATCACAGATTTCCCAAAGAAAAAATCTATCAGGTATCATCATACATGATAGGTCTGCTGCCCTGCAATAAAGAAACCAATTTATATAAATACCAATCTTCACTATTGGCAGTTGCTCAGGCTTTTAAGATAATAGAGGGTACTATAGGATATATTGAATTTGAAAATAAGACTTTGTGGGATAGTATTAGTTTCTATGCAGCCTGTAACATTTGGGAGAAGATAGAAGAATTCAGTACGATAACTGAATTGTGTGAATTTGTGAACAAAAATGAAAACGATGTAATCACCCTCTTAAATTCCTATTATTCTTATCAGGATTATGCAGAAATCAAATATGATAGCGACAAGGTTATTCCTAACCAAAATGGAGAGCTACTAAGTAAAGGAGATTTATATAAAGAAGAAGGGGAGATAAATGACACATTGAAAAACATTATCAACAGTTTGTCAATAGTTGATGATAACGTGACGGATTTCCGTAGTCAATTAGTAGACAAGCGCATTGAATTGAAACTTGATAGGGTTCTCAATGAAAAAGATGCTTATAATTTGATTGATGAGTCTATTGACAGGCTTTATCAAATTCCATCCAAGTGGGAAGATACGAATTATATAACGGCATCCCAAATGTTGATAGAAGATTGGGGAGATAAACATAAAGGAATTTTTGAAGAGAGTTTCCCAAGAGTATTCCCCAACAAAGAGAAAATCTTAATGAATGTCGTGTGGAAGAAGGAGAAACGTGAATTGATGATGAATGTCAGTTCACAACTAACTGAGGAACAGCTGAAAATAATAATCGAAAACTGTTCTGAAATAGGTGAACTATCTTCTAAAGTAAAGAAACTTGAAGACGAGAACGAAATATTAAGGAGTCAACTTGCTGCAATGGGTATGATTCCGACTCCCAATCCAGATGATGAAAATGCAGAAGATTTTAATGTTGATAACCTTAGTGACATCATTGTTCCAGTTGAAATTGATACTGTAACAGAAGATGGTGAGCATAGGACAATAACAGTAGCAGAACCTCAATATGCAGGTCTTTCTACAGAAGAAATGCACGATTATCTGATTCAGGCAAAGACAGATGTCATGCTATATCTTAAAGAGAAGGGCTACAGGTTTGAACGTGGGATATGCGAAGATGCCTGGTGCAACATTTATGGTGTGTATAACCCAGAAGGTAAAGAAGTGCCTATGGTCGTACATAGTTATAAGTCTCGTAGACGTGCATTCTCACTTAATGCTTCTGATTGGGAGCAATTATCAAAGGAAGGCTCAATGCTTTGGGTCGTTACACATGATGGCCCACAATGCGTCCCCTTCTATGCCCTACCGCGTGACACCAATACTATAGCTATCACATTCAGCCCCGAAAACATGCAGTATAAGAGCAGATGTATTGCTTTAGCAGAAACATTGCGCTATTTCAAGGGACTTCACTTCAATTTTGGCACAGCGATTTCTCAGAACAAGAGTCCAGAGCCATTCAACAATCCAAAGAAGGAGTTGGAGCAGTCGTTGAAGAACACTATGCTTGATATGTATGACCTACCGGCACAAAATGCCCCTGCTTCATTAACAACAGATAGTCAAGAATCATTATTATAGCGATATGAGAATTGGAAGGAAAAGTCATTGGCAATTTCTAGAAGATGAGTTAAAAGCAGAAACGGAAGAGTTTAACAAGAAATTCTTATCCAAGGCAATCTCTCTTCTTTCAGAATCTGAGGAAATGTTCGTAGGACAGTTCCTAAAGTTCCGTGACGGTGAAATGATAATGAAGTTTCCCAATACGCGATCACTCCCCAGAAAAGGTGAATATCTGATGTGTATGGTTCTTCCCGATGAATTGAGGAATTACCATAATTGGGGTGACATGACCTATAGAGATCTATATAAGGCTAGATATTATGCTACTGAGGCTGTATGTATATGGCATTCTCCAGCAGAGGATAAAAGGTTTTCTTTGGTTGGCTTCAATAATATCAGTTTGGATTTCGCAGCATCGATAGAAAGCGCACCAGGGGTTATCCTGACTTTTGCCCCTCAATGGCCTCCTATTGATTACATAATGAATCTCCAAAAGATTGTAAACGACAATCTAAGTACAGGTGTTTCGCAAGTCCTTGATACCGATTACCAGAAAAAAGATTGGGAACCGTATCTGATTAAGCAAGATAATGTAGCCGATTTTGTTTACACGCAGCTCAACTTGACGGGAACGATGATTTTACAGGGTCCCCCAGGAACGGGAAAGACCTATATGATTTCAGAACTTTGCGAAAGGCTTTGCAGAGAGGGTAAATCTGTTATGGTAACTGCTTTAACTAACAGGGCATTGATGGAAATAGCAGAGAAGCCCCAAATGCAAAAGCTTCTAGAAGAGGGGAAGATCTATAAGACAAACATTACTAAGGACGAGTATCAGGAGTTACATAAGCTACAACCTCTTAAAGAAATAGCTCCAATCCCTTCAGCCCTTGTTTTATCAACATATTATATCACAAGTGGTTTTGCTGCTGGACTTTCTATCGAACAACCATTTGATTATGTCATCATGGATGAAGCAAGTCAAGCTCTACTTACTATGTTTGCTGCAAGTAGAAAGATGGGCAAGAAACATTTGTGGGTAGGTGATATTAAACAGTTATCTCCAATAGTATCTTTGAATGGAGATAGAATCAAATTCTGCAGCTATAGCACTATGGTAGATGGCTTGCAAGTATTAGCAGACAATAGTTCTTGGCCAATATATCAGCTTACAAGCACATATAGATTTGGGAGACGTTCAGCGGATTATACTGGTATTTTCTATAATGGTACTTTAGTCTCAAAAAACACAAAAAACGTTGGAGTATTGCCGTCGTTAAAGAAAATACTCAATAAAGATGGCGGGCCAACTCTCGTATTGACTGATATGGATGCCAGTGACAGGACACCCAAATTTGCCATTCTCCTCGCTGCATACATTGTTGGTTCAATACTTACTGATGACATAAACAAGGACATTTCTGTCCTCACATGTTTAAGAAAGACAACAAGAGAACTCCAGAAAGCTATAAATCAAAATATTCCAGCAAAAGCCAATGTGCGAGTTGATACGGTTGCAAGAATACAGGGACTGACTACGGATATTACTATCTTTTTTATTCCAAACACCTCTTACATCCGTACAATGGAACCACATTTGTTCAATGTAGCAACAAGCCGTGCTAGAGAACATACAATAGTTATTGCGGATAAAAATGTGCTGGATTATCCAATATTGAAACCTAATGTCAGGGCGTTCATGGAGGAGTTAAAACAGGAACAGTCTATTTATATACCATCTACAAAACAGGATGGGACTCTATTATTAACAAAACAATTATTGATAGAATAAATGAGAGCAATGAAACAAGACGGACAGGCATAAAAAAAGTTCCACAAGTACTAAAAGGGAAAATATCCTATAATTTTCAAGAGTGACAAAGCTATAGAACGACGGTTAAATACGTTTTAATATATGACGAAAGAAGACATACTGAGGCTTAGAGATACGGCTGAACAGACGCGAGTGCAGTTTAAGGAACGGGTGACTCGCGACAACAAGTATGACGTGAGTTGCGAGATGGTGGCACAGAGCAATTCTCGTGGCGGCATGATTGTGGTGGGTATTGATGACAAGACAGGACGCATCAATCCACTCTCGTTTGTGGAGGTACAAGAGACGACGAACTTGTTGGGGAGTCTGGCATCGGAAGGAGTCGTGCCGCAGATTCTGCTTGACATCGAGAATGTTCAGATGGAGGGTGGTGTCATTGTAGTGGCTACAGTCAAACAAGGCAGGAACAAGCCTTATCGTGACAGCAAGGGAATTGTATGGGTGAAGCAAGGGGCTGACAAACGCAAGGTGTTTGACAATGCGGAACTGATAGCCATGCTGATGGAGAACGGACAGATGCATCCTGACAGCATGCCAGTGAATGGCACCAGTATCAAGGATTTGGATGAGAACACCCTGCGTGACTATCTGCTCAACAGATTCCGCAGTGATTTTGAGCGACAGCAGTTGCCCATAACAGAACTGAGGCATAGAAGTCTTGAAGAGATTGCTGATGTCCTAAGCCAAACACCAGAGGGAATCTTGAAGAACAATGGTTTGGTTATGGAGGACGGCACATTGACAGTGGCTGCCTTGATGCTGATGGGAAGGTATCCTCAGCGTTGGTTGCCTGCCTTCACGGTGAGATGTGTCAGTTTCGTTGGTAACAGCATTGGGGGCATGGAGTTCCGCGATAAGAGCGGGAATGATGCTGATGGCAATGCCGTACATCTGTACAACTATATCATCTCATTCCTGACCAGAAATCTTCGCAAGAAGCAAGTGGAAAAGGACTTTAATAGTCAGGGCGAGTTGGAGATTTCAATCGCCAGCCTGTCAGAGATTGTCACGAATGGCATCCTACATCGCTCTTATATAATAGAAGCACCGTTACGGGTGTTTATCTTCGACAACAGAATTGAGATACATAGCCCTGGGTTGTTGCCAGAAGGGGTCAGCATGGAAAGTATTAAGCATGGTGCATCAGTACCAAGAAACAAGTTGCTGTTTAATCATGGTATCAACTTATTGCCTTACACAGGTGCAGGAAGCGGCATCACCAGAGCCTTGAAATTTACTCCTGACATCAAGTTAGTCAATGACGAGACGCTCAATGAGTTTATTGTGACCGTTGAGCGTAAAAATGTAGGAGAAACTGACGTTAGAAATGATAGAGATAGTGACAGAGATGATAGAGAAAACAAAGACAGAGAAGACAGAGATAAAACGTTAGAAAACAGCAATTTGGAAAACAACCAAGATGCTAAAAGAGACAGAGAAGACAGAGATGATGTGATAGAGATGCAGCACATTTCTTACAAGTCACTTAGTGGGGTTCAAAAAGATGTCATTCAATTCTGCAGCATTCCCAGAAGCGCAAGGGAAATTCTTGAGCACATCGGCTATGCATACAATTCTACAAACATAGCCAATCAAATCAAGCCCCTACTTGAGCATGGCTTTATAGAAATGACTGAACCTAAGAAGCCCAACAGCAAGAATCAGAAGTATCGGAAACTTAGAAAGGAATAAATGGAAGCGTATGATATTCGGTAAGAAAATAAAAGAACTCAGAGAAGAGCACGGGATGGTGCAGCGAAAACTGGCGGCTGCACTGGATATCGACACGCCAATGTATAGCAAGATAGAGCGTGGAGAAAGGAAAGCCAAGCGAAGCCATATCCCGATTATGGCCAAACTCCTTGAAATCGAGGAGAAAGAACTGCTAACCATCTGGTTGGCAGACAAGGTGCTGGATACCGTTGAGGGTGAGGACGAGGTGAAACGCGATGCTGTGATCTATGCTCAGAGAGAGATAGAGGCTGGAGTTGGATGATCTATGCTTGAATATGTAAAAGTTCAATTGGAATGGACGATCATCTGCCGCTCATATCTCAGGAGGTTTATCCGCGATTCAAAGGATACTTAGCAGGCTGTCTACAAACGCCAGTGGTCGCCCGGGAGACTCTTACGAGTTTTTTTGCATGAGTCAGCGAAATTCTTGCCAAGAACTTTGGCCGTTCAAAACTTTTTCGTAACTTTGCCATTCAAAATGGCTTAGTTACTTCGTCTCGGCAAAAAAAGAATGTTTTCTTTTGTTTTGCTCTCGACTTTTCGTAACTTTGCAAAAGCTAACCCGAACAAGATAGACTTATGGATGACAAAAGACAAAACATGAACAGGCGAGAGTTCCTCAAACGACTGGGACTCGGTGCAGGATCGGCCGTGGCGTTGATGGCATTGGAACCGCTGAACGCATTGGCACAAGACAAGAAAGACGGAAAGACCGCAGACAACCGCATGACCTACCGCGTGCAGCACGGTTCGGGCGAACAGGTGTCGCTCCTGGGCTTCGGCATGATGCGTCTGCCGAACAATCAGGACGAGGTGAACCAGATGGTGGACTACGCCATTGAGCACGGCGTGAACTACTTCGACACGGCACCGATGTATATGGGCGGACAGTCGGAGGTGCTCACGGGCAACG
>JAEEGL016940118.1_pt1 | contig 18589 bp, 17 predicted proteins | sample 9134231 | NCBI WGS metagenome assembly JAEEGL01 (sample SAMN16246548, study PRJNA631951) | gut metagenome | biome: gut microbiome; feature: rumen; material: fiber-attached | host: Bos | place: Iran: Karaj | collected 2018-10 | reverse complement strand
GAACACTTCTCCTCACAACTTAAAACTCCCACTCTTCGGCGGGATCTTTTGGCGTCCGCTTGTCTTCAGGCGGAAGCTTCATATAGTCACCATATCTCGAAGTGAGATATCCGTCGTAGTCCTTCGTGCCGAAGAACTTTCTGTCTTCAAAATCATATTCTGCCAGTTCAAGATGCCATGCCTTGGGCACGCCGTACTTAAGACTGACGTCATTCTTACCTTCATGATAGAGCTTGCTCCTCTCCTTGCCGCCTGAAGGCAAAGTAAGGACTCTGACAGGTTTGTCGCTTGAATTGCTGCTCTTTTTTGCTGCCTTAGCCAATGCTTTATAAACAACTGAAACCGGGATCTTGTTTAAGATCTTCCATCTCAATTGATTGCTGTTCGCAACGGCTACTCTTGCCCAGAGGATCTTCCTTAAGAATGTCCATTTAAGATTATTGAGTTCCTGTCCGATGGCTGATTTTGGAATGTCATCAGCAGGCATGATATCTATATAGACGCCGGTCTTGCAATGGATATGCCCTTGCCCTTCTCTTACAAAAGTCGTGCCGGTCTTACGGACTTTGCCATAGCCCCAGAGATAATCCGGATCGGTATCGTGGTCCTGGAAGAAGCAGATCGAAGGATCCATCTCGTTTGCGACTTGCTTGAAATTCTCATAGTCTTCCCTGAGCATAGAGATATCTGCGTCATTGTCCCACGGAATAAAGCCCTTATGCCTTATTGCACCCAGAAGGGTTCCGCATGTGATCGTATACTTGATATCGTGCTTTCTGCAGACTCTGTCAAACTCGGACATCAGCTCGAGCTGAATGCCCTGCAAACGTTTTAAGTCTTCTCCTGTAACTATTCCACTGCCCTTTATCATTATTCTATAATCCTGATGTTTACTTTACTGTCTTTGAGATGATCGCATCTCTAATCTGGGTACTGCTCGTACCCTGCGTATAAGGGAAATAGATGATCTCAACCCCCTTATCCTTGAAATATTCCTCATAACGGTTGAATCTTTCAGATCCCTTATAGTCCGAACCTACGAACAGTCTGTCGTAATGGTAGATGGGCCATGCGTCGCAGTCTTCCCTGCAGGAATCGACGACCTTATCAACATATCTGCATGAAGCAACGATAGCTTTACGCTCTTCTAACGGAATAAAGGTCTCTTTGCCCTTCCATGCTCCGGAATCGTGGACACCAACGATCAGGTAATCGCAGTGTTCCTTGGCTCTTCTCAAAAGATTCAGGTGACCTACATGGAAGAGGTCAAAAGTACCTGCAAGATAGCCGATAACGACCTTCTTGCCGTTATCAAAACGACCTGAATCCTTCTTATACTGATAGCTGTGGAGCCCGTATTCATGAGCATCGTTATGGTAACGCTCAAGAACGCCCTTGAATGTCTCCTCATACTGGGGAATGAATAAGGTATCTCCTGCAAAGAGGTGTTCTAATATCTCGCCTGCAAGAGGACCCGTAAGCGAGAGATCATTATTGCCACCGCCGAACTTGGAACCCTTGAAAGATGCGGGTGATACATCAAGTATCCTGTTCGGAGTACCTGACACTTCAAGTTCGATGTTTACTGACTCTATCGTTCTTACAAGTCCGGCCTTTGCTCCGGCATATACTGATGCAGCAGGTGAACTCATCCAGCCGCTTATGGAACCCATGCAGCCTGTATAGAACTTCTCAGTATCAAGCATTCTGTCGTAGAAGATACGGATGATCTTAAGCGCAGTTACTGTATCTATCTCAAAGATCTTGTCTATCTCAGCGATGTGATGAGCCTTAAAATCCGCAATTCTACCGATGCCGGCCGATATAAACAGGACTTCGACATCCTTATCTGCTGCAAGAGTCTCAAACAGATCCTCATCAAACTCAAGAAGATCACAATGAGTATATTCATATGATCCTTCCGGAAGGAGTTTAAGGTCGCCTTCATTACGGTCTAATACATTAACGAAATATCCGCGCTCAATAAGTCCGGATGATACGGCTAATCCCATACCATTGCTTCCGCCGACAACTACCGCTTTCTTCACGATCAAATCCTCCTTAACATCGCCTTGTCAGGCGAACGTTCTTATTATCTCACTCTTGCTTTATCTGTTACCGTACATTTTCTCATAGTAATTCTGATATTCGCCTGAGATGATCTCCTCCCACCATGATCTGTTATCCAGATACCACTTGATGGTCTTCTTTATGCCGTCTGCAAACTTAGTCTCAGGGAGCCATCCGAGTTCGTTATGGATCTTTGTCGGATCAATTGCATAACGAAGGTCATGGCCTTTACGGTCAGCAACATATGTGATCAGGTCCTCAGACTTGCCGAGTTCCTTGATTATAAGCTTAACGATATCGATATTAGCCATCTCGTTATGGCCGCCCACATTGTACACCTCTCCGATCGTACCCTTACGTACAATGAGATCGATCGCTTTGCAGTGATCTTCGACATATAGCCAGTCACGGACATTCTTTCCTTCACCGTATACCGGAAGCGGCTTGTCATTAAGACAGTTGGCGATCATCAAAGGTATGAGCTTTTCCGGGAAATGATATGGTCCGTAGTTATTTGAACACCTTGAGATGGTTACGGGGAGTCCGTATGTCCTGTAATAAGCCATTACCAGAAGGTCAGCACCTGCCTTGGATGAGCTGTAGGGACTTGATGTGTGAATCGGTGTCTCCTCTGTAAAGAACAAGTCGGGACGGTCCAGAGGAAGGTCTCCATAGACCTCGTCCGTGGATACCTGGTGATATCTGATGTTGCCGTATTCTCTGCAGGCATCCATCATGGTTGCAGTACCGATGATATTAGTCTGAAGGAAGATCCCCGGGTCAACGATGCTTCTGTCAACATGAGATTCTGCAGCGAAGTTGATAACTGCATCAGGCTTCTCCTCTTCAAAAAGCTTCATTACGCCTTCCCTGTCACAGATATCGAGCTTAACAAATCTGAAGTTCGGGTTGTCCATAACAGGAGCAAGCGTTGAAAGATTGCCTGCATAGGTAAGCTTATCAATACAGACCACTCTGTCTTCAGGATGCTCTATAAGATGGTAGTGAACGAAGTTGCCGCCGATAAAGCCGGCACCGCCGGTTACGATGATAGTCATTATTAATCCTCCGCAATGGACAGGATATATTGTCCATAATCAGTCATTTTAAGTTCTTCGCCCAAAGCCTTGAGCTGTTCCTTAGTAATAAATCCCCTTCTCCAGGCGATCTCTTCGATACAAGAGATGTAATATCCCTGCATCTCCTGAACGGTCTTAACGAAGTTACCGGCCTTCTGCATGCCCTTGGGCGTACCTGTATCAAGCCATGAAATACCTCTGCCGATAGGAGTTACCTTAAGTCTGCCCTCAGCAAGATAGTGGTTATTGATAGCCGTTATCTCAATCTCGCCTCGCTCGGAAGGCTTAACATTCTTGGCGATCTCTACTACTTCGTTGTCGTAGAAATAAAGGCCCGGAACAGCATAATTGGACTTGGGATGCTGAGGCTTCTCCTCGATCGAGATAACATTATTGTCCTTATCGAATTCAACGACGCCGAACTGCCTGGGATCCTTTACTTCAAAACCGAAGATTACGGCACCGGTCTTCTCTGCTGTCGCCATGGACTCATGTAGGAATGAAGTAAAACCTCTGCCGTAGAATACATTATCACCGAGAACAAGGCATACACTGTCATCGCCGATAAAATCAGCCCCAAGGATAAATGCGTCAGCAAGACCTCTCGGTGTATCCTGCACTTTATACCGGATCTTAACGCCAATACGGCTTCCGTCACCTAAGAGCTTCTCATAATTAGGTGTATCTTCAGGTGTGGAGATAACGAGTATATCGCTGATCCCTGCCAGCAGGAGCACTGACAATGGATAGTAGATAAGCGGCTTATCGTATATGGGCAATAACTGCTTGCTTACAGCTATCGTATTCGGATAAAGCCTGGTTCCCTTACCGCCTGCAAGAATAATGCCTTTCATGTTAATACCTCTTTCCGATATGGTTAGATTATACCCTAACGTCCTGTTCTTTCTTATTTACAACGTACCAAAAGTACTTCTTTTTCTGTTCTTCCGTGTAATCTCCGGCTATAACGAGCTTGTCAGCCGGGATCCTCTGATAGCCGTTCTTATCGTAGAACCTTACCGCCCTGGCATTATCAGGTGATACACACCAGTAGACGGATGAGAGTCCCATTTCATCAAGGCCTTTGCTGATGATGGCCTTCATTGCATCTTTGGAAATGCCCTTGCCCATCGCTGATTTTCTGATAGTGATGGCAAACTCGGCTGTATTTCCTTCAATGTGTTTAAGACTAACTGTCCCCTGATATTCATCACTGTCATCTGCTATTGCCAGATGGAGATTCTTATCATCTGTAAGACTTGCGTTAATGAAGTTCTCACAGTCTTCTATCGTCTTGCTCATGAAGTCAGCCTGAAGGCCTTCTACTACCGAAGGGTCATGCATCCATTCGAGCATTAAGGGCGCATCAATAAGTTTTAACGGTCTCAGATTCATTATCCTTCGCCTTCCTGTTCTTGATGATCGTCTTGAGCTTGTTAAGTTCATCCTTGTAGAGCAATACCATTATCACCGTAAAGACTACTGCCGCAGCAAGTCCTATCAGAATCCTGTCGCTGAAGAAGAATCTCCATGAGACCATGAAGACTGCCATTAAAAGTGATGAGATAATAAATCTCGAAGAGACAACCATGAGCTTCATGCGGCAGAGCACTATAACGCAGATGATGTCAGATACGATATATCCTGAAAGTGTCGCAATCGACGCACCTTCTATTCCGAGTACCGGGATCAGATAAAGATTTAGGAACAGATTCAGAATAGCACCTGATGACAGTATGAAGAGATTAGGCCAGGTCTTCTTTACAACCAGGAACTGGTTAGCTGCAACCTGGAAGAGCATCTGGAGCAATGGTGCGAGGAAGAGATACGGCGCAGAGATAAAGCCTTCGAGATAATCAGGTTTAAATATCTGGAATATGCCGAAGCTCAGTGCGCAGACAAAGCATGTGGCTGCAAAAGAGATGATCCCCAGATATTCAAAGATGCCGGAATTAGACTTTACCTGGTCTTTCTCCTTCATTGTGGAGAAAGCAAAGAACTGCCAGCCGCCTGCAAAAGCCGTATAGATGAGCTGGCTTGCGTGACCGAGCTTGGAGCTGACTGAATATACGCCGGAAGCGCCGATTCCTAAGATGTTTGTGATCATAAGCTTATCGCAGGAATTAAATACCCAGTAGATAAGGAAATTCGGCAACAGCGGGACCGCGATTATAAGAAGGCTCTTAAGGAGCTTCTTATCAAAGAGCTTTGGCTTGAACCACTTCCTGTTCATGATGCCAAAAGTGATCTCCATAGTTACAGCAGAGATCAGGGCCGAGAGCGGCAGAGCGATGACATAATATCCTGCCAGAAGGAGCGGAATCGCGATTACATAGGATAAAAGCGAGCTGACTGTATTGGTTACCAGGAATACTTTCTTCTTGTTCTGCATTCTGGTGGGCGCTGAGATTATGCTGTTTGTCGCGCCTATAAGTGTCGCCATAGCTGAAATGTAGACGACATAAGCATACATTCTGTCACTTAAGAAGTAGACAGCAATGATATCTTTGAAGATGAGCATCACAATGAATACAATGACGGACGTAAAGACAGTGAATAATAATGCCGTTGAGCAGACTTTCCGTTGATATTCCTCATCCTTTTTCTCAAAGAACATTCTGTACATTGCATCGTACATGCCCATGACTGCTATTGCACTTGCAAACTGGACAACGGTATTGGACATATCACTGATACCGAAGTAATCGGTCGTAGGCAGGATATATGTAACGATAGGCACCATGATGAGGGGGATCAGTTTACTGATTATTCCCCCGAGTCCGTATACCAGAAAGTTCTCAACAAAAAGCTTCAGCTTATTCATTCTTATCTCCGTCAGTTAAAGCTGTTGAGCTCGTCAATAACATAACTGATCTCTTCGTCAGTCATTCCGTAATACATCGGAATGCTGAGTTCCGTTCTGCTTATTTCCTCAGCGATAGGATAATCGCCTTCATTAAATCCAAGGTCCTTATAGCACTCCTGAAGATGCATCGGGATCGGATAATGCTTATTGGTCATTATCTCTGCCTTCTTAAGGTGCTCTTCAAGCCTTTCCCTCTCATCACATCTGATACCGAATATGTGCCATACAGGTTCGGCATAATCAGGTACATAGGGTAATGTGATCTTAGGATTATTGATCTCAGACAGATATCTTCCTGCGATCCTTCTTCTCTCGGCATTCATCCTGTCGAGGATAGGGAGCTTTGCTGACAGGAAGGCTGCCTGAAGCTCATCAAGACGGCTGTTGTTGCCCTTGTAGATGTGGTGATACTTGTAATCGGATCCGTAGTTGCCAAGAGCCCTCACCTTTTGAGCAAGTGCCTCATCGCTAGTTACAACGGCACCTGCATCACCTAATGCACCGAGGTTCTTGCCCGGATAGAAGCTGAAACCTGCTGCAACGCCGAATGTGCTGATCTTTTTGCCCTTATATGCCGCACCGTGAGCCTGGGCACAGTCTTCGATGACCTTGAGGCTGTATTTTTTCGCGATCGCCATAACAGGATCCATATCACAGGGCTGGCCGTATAGATGGACAGGCATAATCGCCTTAGTCTTTGCTGTTATTGCCGCTTCGATCTTAGCGGGATCAATATTATATGTCCTGATGTCGGGCTCGACGAATACAGGGGTCGCACCTGCGTAAGTGACTGCAAGAGCTGTTGCAATATAAGTATTTGAAGGAACGATGACCTCATCGCCCTCACCTATTTCCATCGCCTTTAAGATCATGACAAGAGCATCAAGGCCGTTGCCTACGCCGATGCAGTACTTAGTACCGCAGTATTCAGCAAAAGCTTTATCAAATGCTTCGTCTTCTTTGCCTTCTATATACCAGGATGACGCAAAGACACGGTCAAAGGCCGCTCTTAATTCTTTATCCAGTTCTCTTTCCATCGGAAGGAATGAAACAAACGGTATCTTCATGTTCACCTCTTAAGTTGCTTCTATCTCGCCGCAGTTCTTAACATATTCAAGGAACTCATCGTAATTACGGATATAATCTGATTCGTCATATAATTCGGACGCAAGGACCATCAGGACAGCATCAGGAGAGAAATCGAACATCTCTCTCCACATAGCATTTGATACATAAAGTCCCTCATAAGGCTTCTCTAACGGGATGACCTTCTTCTCCCTGCCGTTATCGAGTCTTATCTTGCAGCTTCCGTGGATGCAGATAAGGATCTGCTGCAGGCTCTTATGTGCGTGATAACCTCTTGTTACACCCGCACCTGTATCGTACATGTAATAGACTCTCTTGATGCGGAAAGGAATGTCTTTAAATTCCTCGAGAGCAACAAGCTGTCCCCTGTCATCACCATGCGGCTGAAAAACATACTTAATTACCTGCATATTCTTTACCTCTCTTAAAGTCCCAAAAGTGTTTCTTAGTAGGTTCAGTGTCAGTACAATATTTATAGAATGCTCCTATAAGGATCAGCAGGAAGTGAAGTCCGTAATAAGACGGCCTCTGGTACATGTTTGCAATGAAGACAATGACCAGTGACCAGCAGTAAAAACTCCACTTGCTTCCGCGCTTATTTAAGAACTCGACTGTTGCATAAGCCATCCAGGCCAGCTGACCCAGAAAGCCCAGAATGCCGTAGTTATAGATAAGATTCTTGTAGCTTGCGCCATCCACGAGTTCCTTGGACAGTACCGCTTCAATGCTCCCGTAGCCTTTACCGAACAGCATGCCCAATATATTTCCGCTGAACAGCGCCTTGAATATCCTGTCGTAGTCTTCATTGGTCCTGTTGTCAACTACTTCACCGCCAAATACTCTGAGTCTGTCCTGGAATCGCGCAAGAGCGGCAACCGGCATCTTGATGTTGATAAAGACGACATATAAAACAACAAGGCCGAGAACTGCAAGGACCCACTTCTTATCCATCTTAAGGAGCTTGATGATGAAATAGATCGCCACAATCCCATAGAAAGCAAAGGAGAAACTGATTATTCCGGCGATGAGGAGCACGATGTTCTGCCACTTCCATCTGAGCTTAAACCGCTCTGCACAAAGAAGGAGCGCTGAGAATGTGCCTACAACACCCGGTTCACGGAACACGCCGCAAAATCTTAAAGCATAGTAGTCCTTGCTCCATCTGCCCATCCACTGTGCAGTAAACGGATATATCTGGTAGTACATGCCTCTGGCATTCTTCACCGCTTCGTTGGACTCAAGATTATATACCGGAACCTTCACGCCGATCTTCAAAAGGAAGTAAACGATTATCGGAATGATAAGAAGCAGCGGAAATACCGTATGGAAACAGTTATAAGTATGGACCTTCACATTGTCCGAACTTAACATGTAGATCGCGAAGATGATTATTATCATCCACTGTGTGCTGAACATGATGTCAGGCCCTGCGATCACATAACTTAATGCCATTGAGAGTACAGCCCAAAGTGTAAGTATTATCTGAGATCTTGATATCTTCTCAGGAAGCGAGAAGCAGAATACTATGAGTATCAGTCCGCTTATTACAATCTTGGGGTGAAGCGAATGTATGAATCCCCAGATGCCCCTGTCGTAAACATCCCAGAGGAAATAAGGCATCAGTTCATATGAGAAGAAACAAAAGCATACCAAAAGGAAGCCCAGGAGCTTAGCCCAGTTATCCTTGTTGAGTATCATCTTTGAATCTATTACCGAATCAGTCAATTCCTTAATCCCCTTGTCAAAATACGCTCTTTATATAATCCTCATCCGTTACTGTTGAAGTATGTCTGTGACATAGTTTGATCTTTAATTTTCTTGTAAGGACCTTAGGCGTGACACACCAGAACTTGAGCTTATTGCCTTTTGTTGTGTTATCACGCTCAGTTATTGCCGCATTAAACTTCTTCAGGAATGCTTTATCACCGGCTTTGACTGCAAGGACTTCTTTATCAGATTCCTGAAGATCCTTTCTGATAATGGCCTTCCACTTATCCTCTTTGGTGGTGGAGATACCTCCGCCGAATGAATAACAGACGATGTCAGAGCCGCAGTATGAGACCTTGACGCCGTCAGCGATCATTATCCTGTATACGCAGTCTTCGGCAAACTTGATCCTGCCCTGCTGCTTGCTTAAATATCTTACGAGAACATCTTTTTCCACAAGTGTTGAAACGCCGTGGATGGTGTCGTTGACAATAAGATAATCATATTGGATGTTCTTAAAATCATGTTTGATGAAGGGCTTTATAAGCTGCGGATGCGCTGAATGGCTTATCGCGCTGAACTGTTCCTTATCAGCGTCATAATAGATAACATCACCATATACGAACGGTGCATTATCTCTTACAGCCGTATCAACGAGTTTTTTAAGTGCATCTTTTCCGTAAAGGAAATCACCGGGGCTTATGAGCTTGATAAACCTGCCTTTGCATGACTCTAAACCGCGGCAGATATTCATTACCGTACCGCCGTTAGCCTCAGCAATATCGATGATATAGCTGCTGAATCCGCGCTCATTAAAATATTCCCTGATCTGCTCTTCCTTGTTATCTGAAGATCCGTCATCACAGATAACGATCTCAAGATCCACGCCCTGCTGAGCGAGAACAGAATTCAATGTTCTCTTAAGTTCCGGCCACTTCGGATTATATGTGGCAACCAGGACTGATACCATTACTCCGTTATCCATAATTTATGCCCTGTACCCCTGGCTCTTACGCATTAGCTTGTAAGAGATCTCATATAGCTTCGGATGGATATAAAACAAAAGAAGCTTTACCTTCTGCTTTGAAGAAATACCTGAATACTTCTTTCCTGTCTTGTAGTTATCCTTAAAACGCTTAACGAGCGACTTATGGATATTCTTCTTCCATTCCTTATCTTCTGAATCGTTTGCGAAAAGATAGATCAGGGGGCAATACATAAGATATGAGAAAGCTGTCTCGCTTGTAAGATCCGGGCATTCCCTGAAGAGGAATTCATTACGCTCTGAAAGCGCATTATAGAAGTCCTCACAGAACTTGATGCTTGCCTTCTTCGTATGAATGCTCGAAGAATCGCCCTGATAGTAATAGTAGTAAGCGCCTTTGGCGAATACGACTTTGCTGCACTTAAGGAAGATCTTCCATAGAGTTCCCAAGTCCTCATGAAGCTTTCCTACAGGGAAAACATCCTCGCCATTTGCAAGCCAGACAGATTTCTTCGCAAGCCTTCCGCATGCTGTCGAGCCGAACTCATTATTGGTAAGGAGTTTGCTCAATGCCTCATTAGTGGAAAGGACTTTATTGTCATTGATGTCATTGGGTTTATCTGAGACCTGATCATAGCTGCTTACAGCCTTAAGTTCACCGATAACAAGATCTGCACCGGTATCCTTTGAAAGCTTTAAGAGATTATGGACCATGTCCTTGCTCACAACATCATCGCTGTCAATGAAGATGACATAATCACCCCCGGAGACCTTAAGTCCGTAATTTCTTGCCGCAGACAATCCCTGGTTTACTTCCCTGTTATGTATAGAGATACGCGGATCTTTTTGGGCCTCATTCTCGAGCACATCAGAGTATTCAGAACCTGAGCCATCGTCAACAACGATGATCTCGATATCCTCATAAGACTGGCTTATAAGGCTCTCCATGCAGACGGCAAACTGGTCTTTGCCGGTCTTATAGAATGGAACCACGATGGATACAAGCTCTGAACTCATTGTCTTTACCTTTTATCAGTCACCCATCAGTGCTTCGAATCTGTCGAAGACTTCTTCAGGGAATGTGTAGTGAACGACCTTCTCAGGCAGGCTGTGAACCATGTCGAGGATCTTCTTAACGTCAATATCAGGATTTGCAAGTTCCTTTACGATATAAGCGACCTTATCAAGTGCTTCATCGTTCCAGTCGTATCTTGCAAGCTCCTGTGTACCGAGACGGATGCCGTAGCCGAGGAAAAGGTCCTTATGCTTCTTGTTAAGTGTTACTTCGCACTTATATGCGTTCTCATAGATAAGATCCATCTCCTCCTTGCTGCAGCGGATGAAGACCTGATGAGTCTGTGAGATCTGTCCGTGGCAGTCAGCGATATCGAATCCGTAATCGCGGAGCTTCTGTCCGAGATAATTGGAGCAATGGACCATATGGCTCATGTACTTATCGCCGTATTCCTCAAATTCGAGGAGCGAGAAGAGCAATGAGATCTTCTGGTGCATCTGTGAGTTCCTCAAATACTTGGGGTTGATGTTCTTCTCCATGAGGTCGTGCAGATACTTCTCATTTGTCATGATGAGACCTGATGCAGGACCCGGGAAAGTCTTATGAGTACCGCCGAACATGACGATATTCTTCATTGTCTTTAACGGGTTCGGGCAAAGGCCTGCTGCAATGAGTCCCAGAAGCTGGCTGCAGTCCCAGAGGAGAACGCAGTTTGTGGTATCGATCTTCTCAACATCAAGAGGCTTGATGAGGTCGGAAGGTGCAAGGAGAACATAACCGATGCCCTCTTCCTTGATCATCTTATTTGCTGCCTCATAGTCAAGATCATACTCATCCTGGATATAGGGAGCTGAATATACCTTTACGCCGAGTCTCTCGACAACAGGCTTAACGGAAGCATGTCCGCCCTGCTCCTTGTCAAGGATCATCATCTTGTCGCCCGGCTTGCAGATAGTCTTTGTGATCATGTCGAGTGTCTGCATTCCGGTGAACGGACGGGGATCAGTGTACTTGGCTCCGAAGATCCTCTCGCATGAGTCGGAGATCATCTGATAATAAGGGAACAGCTTCTCACATCCGATGAAGTTGTCGTCCATATTGAATGAATATGTGTTGTTCATGATGTAGCGTTCCTGGAATCCGAACGCAAGAGGGAGATTTGCAAACGGTGAGACGATATTCTCAGCAGCGCACAAAGGTAATGCCCTCTCATGGTATTCCCTGAAGTCCTTGCTTAATGCATAGACTTTGTCCAATTCCGCTTTGATATCCACTCCGGTATCTCCTTTTAACATGATATTCTTCTCCATCTTGTAAAGACGGATATCATCCATGGCGTTGTTGCACATGTAGAATGCACGGCCATGGTAATAGATCTTCTCATCTTCCTCAGGCTCGACATCACAGATAAAGATGTCGCCCTTGCAGCGGAATTTGAAAAGTGAAGGCTTGATCTTCTTCAAAGATTCAATGCCGATGATCCCGTTCTCGTGAACGGCAAGGAGCTTGCAGAGCTTCTTCATGATCTTTGAGCCTGAATCGTAAAGATACTTGCTGTCGAATTCACGGAGTTCCTCAAGAGAGTCAAACTCGTGGATGATGCTCGAATCAACCTTCTTGGCATACATGAAGAGCTCATCAAGATGCTCGTCCTGGATGTCTGCCCAGAACTTGTTAGCCGTCTCGGGAAGGTCGAATTCCTTCTCCATGATCTTCAGGAAATTATCTGAAAATCTCTTTGAGAAGAATGCATAACCCAGTGTTACCCAGATGTCGTAGCACTTGTCACCGTAGAAGGTCTTTAAGATCTTCTCATCGTCATCTGTCTCGATTCCGCGCTCAGCGGTCTTTCCGGGAATGAAGATCGTGCAGTAATATGCATCATAAGCATATGTCTGGAAGATATTCTCTGTGAAATAGAGGTCTGAAGACGTGATGATGGTGTTCTTCAGATAATCACGTGCAGCATATACGCTTGCGTGATTATTCTTCTCTGCATAGTCGGCAGCCTCAACAAGGATTACACCATACTTGTCCTTCAGGTATTCAAAGTGCTCTTTCATGTGTCCTACGACAACGATGATCTCTTCTATTCCCTTCTCTCTTAACTGTCTGATCTGACGCTCGATAAGGACTTCGCCCTTGACTTCAAGAAGGCCCTTAGGCATCTCGTAGTTGAACGGGACAAAACGTGTGGACATTCCTGCTGCGAGGATAATGGCATTATCTATCCTGTGTTCTTCAAGATAATCCTTAGCCTTGGCCGTAAGACCTTCGCCGTCGATATAGCCGTCCGCCTTAAGTTCGGAGAACTGCTTTCTTATATCGTCTTCAGGTCTGAAGAGCTTTGCTGCCAGTTCCGCATACGTGATCAATCCTTCTTCATTGACCGTATTAAGAATGTCGAATTTTACTTTACCTATGGTCTTCATGATGACCTCCTCATAATTTGACTTCTATTGCAAAATGCTTTTCCTGTTTTTCCGGCGGCGGGACCTTCATATAATCACCATATAGTCTGGTCAACGCCCAATCATAATCTTTTATAACGTTAAACTCAGTATCTTCGAACTTGAGCTTAGCCGTAACCCCGTATATGTCGCGGGGGAAGATCTCCTTGAAATAGTGCTTTAGTCCCACAACGCAGACAACATATCTGGAATCGTCGTTATGGCACATCGAGTTCCACTTGTCGTATCTCTTATTCCATGTTGCAACTGACAGGAACTTAAAGAATGCTCCCTTGCGCGCCTTGGACTTGATGGCATTTGTCACTTCATCTCCGGCATCCGCGTAGACCTTAAGAAGGTCATCTCTCATGCGGTTGAACCTGGAGCACGAGAGACCGTATCCCCAGAAAAGGCTTCCCAGGCCGTGGAGTTTTCTTAATATTGCGTTGTCCGGCGCATTTTCGAGCACGAAAAGGTCGATATAGATACCGCACCTGTCGCCTGTGGGATTGTTATATGTCCTGAATACCGTGTCCTTCTTCATAATCTGGGTAACGGGAACACCGATCTCCGGATTGATCGAAGGTGCATTGATTATATATTTGTCACCGAGTTCCTTATCGAATATCTCAAGGAACTTGTTGTAGTCTTTCCTTAACATGAAGACATCGACATCGTCATCCCACGGGATGAAGCCCTGATGTCTTACGGCGCCCAGAGCGGAACCGCCGCAGAGCGAATAATAGAATCCGTTCCTGTCACAGACAGCAGCAAAATCCTTAAGCATCTGAAGAAGAGTCCCCTGGACCTGCTTTAACAGATCGCCGGTGATCTCGACCTTATTGCTTGACGAAGCCTTCTTCAGGATGTTAAATGTCGAACCCTTCTTCATCTCTTGTTCTTCTTCTCTATCTTTCTGCTTATTCTTGCTATATTTCCCGGACGCCATTTGTTGTAAAGGAATGATACGACCGCGATCATTAAGCCTTTGGGAAGTCCGTGGACAACGGCGTCTTTGAACTTGGTCTTCGCGTCTCTTCTGTCCTTATCAAGGATATCGACGCCCCAGTCGTACTTCCTGCAGTATTCGACAAATCTTTCCCTGTCAGGGTGATTGGTCACTTCGTTCCATGCCCTGTTGATGACATAGAAGAAACCTGTCATGTGGACGATAAGCGGATCCTTCTTAGCTTCCTCAACCTCTTCCTCACTGTAGAAATGCAGAGGCTTTCGAAGCTTCATCAGGTCCTTATACGAAAGCACCTGTACGAGTGAACTTACGTTGTATCTGAAAGGAAGATAAACTGTCTCATTCTGGAGCACGCAGTTAAATACAGTCTGCTCCATGAAGAAAACATATCCGTTATTCTTACGGACGTGCTCTTTTACCTTCTGTGCGATATTCTTAGCCTTCCACGCCTTAAGGTCGATCAGGATAAGGCCGCTGTTGCAGTATCTGTTATCCGTATCGATATCAAAGAGCTTATAGTAAGGTTCGCTTACACAATCAAGGCATGCCGCACAGCACTTGCCGCCCAGGTCCATGTTCCAGAGTTCTTTCAAAGAGCCCAGAACAAGCACATCGCCGTCAAGATATATGACTCTCTCGATGTCTTCAGGCAAAAGACTGTCTAAGAAAAGTCTGCTGTATGAATCGAACATCCACTTCTTCTTGATGCTTACAAGGCCCAGATCGTAAGGCTCGCTGTTCAGATCCGGAAGCGGAACGAAGAAGATCTTCCTTCCGTACTTTTCCGCGAGCTTATTGAACTTATCCTTGGTCTCATCTGTAAAGCCGTTCTCGATAAGATAGACATTGATCTCGTCAACGTCTTTGTTGTTCTCGAAAAGCGATACTACAGAAGTACCGGATATCTTCGCATAATTATCTGTCAGATGATATGCTACGTTCATTAAGCTCCCCTTATAGTTCCATAAGCCCTGCGGTCTTCTTTATACCGTCGATAAAGCTTGTCTTGTATTCCCAACCGGCATCCTTCTTGAGCCTGTCGATAACAGGCATAAGGTCAATATAAAGACCCTTATATTCGACAACGCCGAATCTTACATTGCTCTTACTGTTAAGCGCTTCCTTGATATCAAGGACAAAATCCTTAAGCTGCCTGTAATGGCCTGTTGCAAAGTTATAAGCGCCTTTGGCATCCTTATTTGCACAGAGCTTAAGAACGCCTTCGACCGCATCATCAACATAGAGATAATCCCAAAGCTGGGTGCATTCATTAAGGTCAACATCCCTGTTATCCTTCATCTTTGAGATAACGCTCATGATAAGCGTCTTCTCATAATCGCCCGGACCGTAAAGGCTGAAATATCTGGGTTCGATGAATCTGATACCGTGATCTTCTGCAAGTTTTGCAGTGTCATGGAACAGCCGGACCTTATACTTGCCGTATTCCGTATTGGCATTAAGAGGTGTCTGTTCAGTGATAAGTCCGTGGCACTGGCCGTATTCAGCCTGGCTTCCTGCTGATACAAGCACCTTATATCCTGCTTCAGCCATGCTTTCCATTGCTGCAAGATTGCACTTGTAGTTGAACTTCTGAAGTTCAGGCTCCTGTCTGTCAGCTCCTCTCGAACCAAGCCAAGGGAGGTCAATAAATACATCTCCTTCGCCGGCGAGCTTACCTAACTCCTTATAATCCTCCATGCCGCACTCAACGATCTTCGCATTAGAAGGCGCATCGATCCTGCTTCCTGCCCTTACGACAAGAGTAAGATCAATGTCAGGTCTTACGCCCGCAATCGCGGTCATCCTTCTGCCTATGAAGCTTGTTGCGCCTGCTATGGTTATCCTCATCTGCCAAGCTCCTTCATTATCACCGGAAGCAATGTATCAGCTGAGATCGTGTATTGATCACGCAGATATTCCTGGCTGCCGGTAGTATCGGAAAACCTGTTATCAAGTCCTGCGCGGTAAAGCTTGGCGTGCTTGTCTCCGATTGCGGAAATGACTTCGGCGACAGCGCCGCCAAGTCCGCAGCTTATCTGGTGTTCTTCCATCGTTACGAGGAGTTTTGAAGAGACAGCAATGTCAGTGATTCCTGCTTCATCAATAGGCTTAACTCTCGGAACGGAGAAGATGCCGGCACTTATTCCCTGCTCAGCCAAAAGCTTCTGAAGCTTGATGCCTTCTGTCAGGATCGAACCTGTAGTAAGGATATTTACGTCTGAACCCTTTGAGCTGTATGCTTCGATCTTTGTGATATCGACAACAGCGCCTTCATCGTGGAAGTTCTGCTCCTTATTCCTTGCAAGCCTTATGTATGCCGGACCCATGGTCTCATAAGCTTCCTTGATGCATGCAATTGCCTCATAAGCATCACCCGGAACATATACTCTCATGCCGGGAAGCGCTCTCATAACGGCAATATCCTCAGTAGCGTGGTGTGTCACACCCTGGTTGCCGTATACAAAACCGCCGCCTACGGCAAGGATCTTAACATTTGCATTGTGATAGCAGACATCATTTCTGATCTGCTCAAGGCAGCGGAGCGTCGGAAAATTACCTATTGAATATGTGAAGACGGTATTGCCTTCAAGAGCAAGACCTGCCGCAAGAGCAGTCATGTTCTGCTCGGCGATGCCGGCATTAATGAAGTTATCAGGAGCTGCTTCCCTGAATTTATCAAGGACAACATAACCGAGATCTCCGCAGATAAGATAGAGATTCGGATCCTTTTTTACGTATTCGACAAGTTCGCTTATTACATGATCTCTCATTATCTGTTACCTGCAACTCTTTCAAGTTCTGCGTTCAGTTCGTCTATTGCCTTCTGATAGTAATCGCCGAACGGGATCTGATAGTGCCACCAGAGGTCGTTCTCCATGAAGGAAACTCCGTGGCCCTTTATGGTATTGGATACGATGACCTTGGGCTTGCCGTCAGAAGGTGCATTAAATGCTGCTCTTAACGCATCATGGTCGTGACCGTCGATATCAAGAGCTGTCCAGCCGAATGAAGCCCACTTATCAGCAAGAGGCTGAAGGTTCATGATGTCCTTGGTATCACCCATTGCCTGCATCTTGTTGGCATCGATGATCACCGTGAAGTTATCAAGCTTATGATGGCCTGCGAACATGACCATCTCCCATATGGAGCCCTCATTGCATTCACCGTCTCCGCAGATCGCATAGACCTTATAATCCTTATTCTGTAACTTGGCGTTCAGTGCCATGCCTGCCGCGACTGCAGCACCGTGTCCGAGTGATCCGGATGAGAATTCGACTCCCGGCACCTTCTTGGATACATGGCATGAGAGCATTGAGCCGTCAGCGCCGAAGTTATCCAATTCCTCAACAGGGAAAAATCCCTTCTCGGCAAGAAGCGCATATAATACAGCACAGCAGTGGCCCTTACTAAGGATCACCCTGTCTCTTCCCTCATTATCAGGATCCTTCGGATCGATATTTAAGATGTCCGTATAGAGTACAGAGATAGCGTCAGCCATGGAGAAGTTGCCGCCCATATGGGACGCCTTTGCCTTATAGCCCATCTCCCAGGCTCTTAATCTGATTCTTACTGACAGTTCTTCGCTTGTCATAAAAGTTTCCCTTCTTAAGTCCTTACATTGCGCCCTTGCCGGAAAATAAAACGGCTATGGTCTTGAATAATATCTTGAGATCCAATCCCAGACTCCAGTTTGCAATGTATTCCGTATCCAGTCTTACGACTTCTTCGAAGTCAGTGATCTCACTTCTTCCGCTTACCTGCCACATGCCGGTGATACCCGGTTTTACTGCAAGTCTTGCCCTGTGATGGAAGTGATATTTCTCATATTCATCTATCGTGGGAGGTCTTGTACCTACAGTTGACATCGAACCGCCCAGAACATTAAAGAACTGCGGAAACTCATCAAGGCTCGTCTTCCTGATGAACTCGCCGATTCCGGTCTTCTTTGTGCCGTCAGGAAGGATCTTGTTGCCTATGATCCTCGGATCGAAATCCATCTTGAACATCATGCCGTCCTTAACGCGGTTCTGCTCCATAAGATCCTTCTTGAGATCATCAGCGTCCATCATCATGGAACGTATCTTATAGATCTTGATATGCTTGCCGTTCTTACCGATGCGCTCCTGCGTGAAAAGGATCGGACCGGGAGACTGGATCTTAATGATGGGACCGATGACAGCCATGATGATGAGCGCAATAAAGCTGCCCAGAAGGCCCGCAAATATGTCAAAGACTCTCTTCATGAGGATCTGAACGGGTGTTGCATAATTAATCGCTGTCGTAAGGACGGTAGTTCCGCCGATCTTCTCGGAGAATCTCTTTACTCCGGAACGGCTCATATAAGGAACATGATAATGTGT
>JAEEGL012977437.1_pt1 | contig 18589 bp, 15 predicted proteins | sample 9134231 | NCBI WGS metagenome assembly JAEEGL01 (sample SAMN16246548, study PRJNA631951) | gut metagenome | biome: gut microbiome; feature: rumen; material: fiber-attached | host: Bos | place: Iran: Karaj | collected 2018-10 | reverse complement strand
TGTATTCATATCAGCTATACTCATATCTGCCATATTCAAAATAATATAATCATCATTCTGGTAAATAAATTTCATCAAACGAGTTTCTTTGCCTCGCTGCAATTTTGCAACTTCCATGCACATAGCAAAGTATGCTGCAAATTTGTCGGCACCCATTAACTCTTTTATTTTTGCAAGAGGCATACCTTTTAAACAAATATCATTGTAATAATCAGAACCGTCAACTGAAGTAACTTTCAATTCAGTTATTGGCTCATACATAAAAAGCAAAACAAGTTGATCATCTGTCATATTCTCCAACTCATTTAGCTTAAATTCTCCCATTTCCATAATTGCATAGGAACTAACTTTGTTGCCAGCGGCAGATGTTGAAGCACAACCAAACATCAAAAATGCCAATGCAACAGACAAAATCGCAAATAATTTGTTTTTCATAAAAAATTCTCCTAGAAAAAATTATTTGTTGAAATAATATTCAATATTCAGTGCAATGTCTACAGTAGCTTTTATTTGCAGTTTTGCAAAAATCTTATAAACAAATCCTATAACCATTTATAAAAAACTAGTATTAGGCACAAAAGGCCTTTTTGATTAACATACTAAACTACTAGGGAATAGGACACCCCAAACCCTTAAATAAGAATCAAACAACAAAGAGGTATTAATATGGCAGATTATGGAACAGCAAATCCAGACGGAAAATTCTGGAATAAAGAACTGGAAACTTTACCACGCGAACAGCTCGAAGCAAAACAGCTTGAAGACTTAAAAGAAATTGTGCAGTTTGCTTATGATAATGCACCTTATTATAAAAGAAGCTTTGACCAGGCCGGCGTAAAACCAAGCGACATTAAAACACTTAAAGATATTGAAAAATTTCCTTTTATTAATAAAAAAACACAGCGCGACACACAAGGCGTAGGCTCTTTTCTTGGTGAACTTGCAGCAGCTCCAGAAGAAGACGTTGTATTCATTTCCACATCTTCAGGCTCAACTGGAGTTCCAACCGTAAGTCCTTTTACAAAAAAAGATTTTGATGAATTCCAGGACACAGAAAGCCGCTGGTTCTATCAAATAGGAATGAGAAAAAACGACCGTTACGTTCACGCACTAAACTTTTCGCTTTACGTTGGCGGCCCAGATGTAATAGGTGCACAAAATCTTGGAGCACTTTGTATTTGGGGCGGAACACTTCCAAGTGAAAGACTTCTTTTTGTGCTAAAACAGTATCAGCCAACAATAATATGGACAAGCCCAAGTTACGCATGGCAGCTTGGAGAAAAGGCACTAAAAGCCGGTTACGATCCAAAAAAAGATTTTAATATTAAAAAAATCATTGTAGCAGGCGAACTTGGTGGTTCAATCAGCTCAACACGCAAAGCAATAGAAGACATTTGGGGCGCCGAAGTTTACGACTTTTACGGACTTTCAGACATTTTTGGAGCTTGTGCTGCACAATGTGAGTATCACGACGGACTTCACATAGCAGAAAACCACATACTTGTAGAAACCGTAGACCTTAAAACCGGCGAAGTACTTCCACCAGGCTCAACAGGCGAACTCGTATTTACAACCTTGCGCAAACACGCCCGCCCACTCATTCGCTTTAGAACAGGCGACATTGGCCGCATAGACCTTACACCATGTAAGTGTGGCCGCACACACGGAAGAATCCACATTCTTGGCCGCAAAGATGATATGTTCATAGTAAGTGCCGTAAACGTATTCCCAAGCGATATAGAAGCCGTAATCCGCGACGAAAAAGATTTGACCGGCGAATACCTTATCCGCATTTTTGAAAAAGACTTTACCTGCAAGTTCTCCGTTGAAGTTGAAAAATCAAGCTCAAGCACAAAAACCGACGAAGAAGTTGCCGCTCTCACAAGTGCAGCGCTCAAAGGCCGAATTGGTGTAAAACCTGCAAGCGTTATTGTTCACAAAGACGGCGAGCTCAACACAAGAAGCGAGCATAAATCTAAACGAATTATTGACGAACGAAATTTAACTTACAATATTTAATAATTTGGGCGTTACCCGGAAGGCTGGCCGTTCCCGCCCAGCCTTCCGGGTCGCTACGCTCGCGGTTCCCTAACGGTCAGCCCCTTGCCAGCGGCGCTTCGCGCCGCTGGCTGCGGTGGCCGCCTTCGGCGCCGCTCACATCGCTAACGCAACACGCAAAACAATTAATTTACGGAGAATCTTATGAAATCAAACCTAGAACTAAACAATCTTTTTACAGATCCGCAAACCATTTCTCCAACCGCACTACCCGACTACACAACCCTTGATTTTATAAGCAACGGCTCACACATTTACGGAGAAATAATGTGGCCGTCCGACAAGCACCCAAAACCACATCCGTGTGTAATAATGCTGCACGGGTTTCCGGGCACAGCCCGCAACGACGATATTTCGCACGCGCTTTGCAGAATCGGTTGCGTTGTACTAGTTCCGCATAATCGCGGCGCTTGGGGAAGTCAGGGAAAATACCTGATTACCAATTGTATCGAAGATGCACAAAATCTTGCAGAATACGCACATTCCCAAGAATTCACAGAAAAATACAACGTAGACCCAAATCAGATTTTTTTGCTTGGTCACAGTATGGGCGCAAATTCTGCCTTAAATGCCGGCCGTAAAATCAGCTGGATAAAAGGCCTTATTTTGCTCACACCTTATGATCCAACCCGCTACTTAAACCGCAGCAAAGAAAGCTATTTTCGTTCCCTTTTAGAAGAAGGCAAAATTCTTCAATCAGACGGAATTGATGCAATCTACGAAGATGTTGTTATTAATAAAGAAGAAATAAGTCATCCAAAAGCATATAATCAGGTAAAAAACAAAAATATTCTTGTTGTTGCTGCAAAATATGATTCTGTTTCGCCAATTAACGAAATGGTTTTGCCTCTTTGGGAACAGCTTGCCGCAAATGCAAAAAACACTTCGGCAATTCAAAAAATGCTTGAATTCCCAACTGAACACGGACTTTTAGGCCGCAGAATCAGCGTAATTACCGAAATTGCAAATTTTATAGAACAAGTTTGCAATTCATAATAAAATATCGCAAACAAAAACAACAACTGTTTTCGCAGGAGAAAAATATGCCAAACCTTTCAAATAGAACGTCCACTTTTACCGACAGTGTAATTCGCAGAATGACCCGCATTTCAAATCAGTATGGCGCTGTAAATCTTTCGCAAGGCTTTCCTGATTTTGAGCCGCCGCGCCCCATTTTAGAGCGTTTGGCTCAAGTTTCCCGCGAAGACTTTCATCAATATTCTATAACTTGGGGCGCGCAAAACTTCCGCGAAGCCTTAGCTGCAAAAATCAAACACTTTTCACAAATTCAAGTAGACCCAAACTCCGAGCTTGTAGTAACCTGCGGCTCCACAGAAGCTATGATGGCCACAATGATGAGCGTTACAAATCCTGGCGATAAAGTAATTGTTTTTTCGCCTTTTTACGAAAATTACGGTGCCGACACTATTTTAAGCGGCGCTCAGCCAATTTATGTTCCGCTAAATCCGCCGGAATTTAACTTTGACCCGGAAGTTCTCGAAAATGCTTTCCGCCAAAAACCTAAAGCAATTATTGTCTGCAATCCGTCTAACCCTTGCGGAAAAGTTTTTACCCGCCAGGAGCTAACTATTATTGCCGACCTTGCAAAAAAATACGACGCTTTTGTTATTACCGACGAAGTTTACGAACATATTTTATACAAGCCAAACGTTCATACTTATATGGCAAGTATTCCGGGAATGAAAGACCGCACTATTACCTGCAATTCTCTTTCAAAAACTTATTCAATTACCGGCTGGCGACTCGGCTATGTTCAGGCAAACCCGGAAATCATAGAGCGCGTAAAAAAAGTTCACGACTTTTTAACTGTTGGCGCTGCAGCTCCGCTTCAAGAAGCAGCAGTTACCGGCCTTAAATTTGGCGATGAATATTATCAGGAGCTTCAAGAAAAATACACGCACAAGCGAAATCTTTTTTTGCAAGGTTTGCGCGACATTGGTCTTAAGCACACAGAACCTCAAGGCGCTTATTATATTTTAATTGACATCAGCGAGTTTGGTTTTGAAGATGATAATCTATTTGCACAAGCGCTTGCCCGCGACGTTGGCGTTGGAGCTGTTCCAGGTTCTTCGTTTTTTAAAGAGCCGGAAAACCGCTATATTCGGCTTCATTTTGCAAAAAAAGACGAAACTTTGAACGAAGCACTAAACCGGCTTTCTCAAATCAAAACCAAAATCAAAAAATCATAAAAACTTTTTGTAAATAACTTATTTGATTTTCTTTTGCTGGAAGTTGTGCGAAAAAAAAATTCGCGCTACAATCAATTATCTGATTTGCAAAAGGAAATCAAAATGACAATTCAACAGCTAAAATATGTAATTGGAATTGCAGAAACCGGCTCTTTTAACAAAGCGGCAGAAAAACTTTTTGTTTCTCAACCCTCTTTAACCAGTACAATTCACGACCTTGAAAATGAACTTGGCATTTCTATTTTCCACAGAAGCGGACGCGGTGTTACGCTCACAAACGACGGCCAGGAATTTGTTTCAAATGCAAGACAGGTTTATTTGAATTTTATGAATCTTGCCGGCAAATACAGCGAAAACGCAAACATCAAAAAAAAGTTCGGCGTTTCAACTCAACATTATTCTTTTGCTGTAAAAAGTTTTGTAGAAATGGTAAAGCATTTCAACACAAACGAATATGAATTTGCAATTCGCGAAACTAAAACCAAAGATGTTATTGAAGATGTTTCTTCTCTAAAAAGCGAAATTGGCATTTTGTATTTAAGCGATTTTAACCGAAAGCCTATTGAAAGTCTTTTAAAATCAAAAGATTTGGAATTTCATCATCTGATTGATTGCAAAGCTTATGTTTACATTTGGAAAGGAAATCCGCTGGCGCAAAAAAAAGAAATTACTTTCAGCGACTTAGCTGATTATCCGTGCCTTAGTTTTGAACAAGGCGACGGAGCCAGTTTTTATTTTGCAGAAGAAATTTTAAGCACCGAAGAATACAACCGCACAATTAAAGCAAACGACCGCGCTTCTATGCTAAATCTTATGATTGGCTTAAACGGCTACACTCTTTGCTCCGGAATCATCTGCGAAGAATTAAACGGCTCAGATTACATAGCCGTTCCATTCCGCGAGCAAGACGATAATATCAATCGCGTTATGGAAATCGGCTACATCACCAAAAAGAACTTTACTTTAAGTTCTACTGGCGAAAAATACATTAAAGAAGTTCAAACATATTTAGGCCTCAAATAATTTTCCGCCTTGCCTATTTTTTGCTGACTTTTTTAACGCCCCATTCGCCAAGCAGTTGAATTCCCTGAACAAGCACAATCAAAATTAAAACACAAATAATCATTATTTCACTTTGATAGCGCTGATATCCGTAGCGGTAAGCAAGATCTCCAAGTCCGCCGCCGCCAACAAGGCCGGCCATTGCAGAAAAGCCCAAAATTGTAACGGTTGTTACGGTAATGTTTCGCACAAGCGACGGAAGTGCTTCTGGAATCAAAATCTTAATAATAACTTTGAACTTGCTTGCTCCGGTTGAAATAAACGCTTCGATTACGCCTTTTGAAACATCAGAAAAACTTGCTTCGGAAAGTCGCGCAAAAAAACAGATTGCTGCAATGCTAAGCGGAACAAGAACGGCCTTTGAACCAATTTTTGTACCAACTATCAGTTTTGAAAGCGGCAAAAGCAAAACCATTAAAATCAAAAATGGAACCGACTGAATTATGTTGATTATTACGCTCACAATTCTGTTTACAATTCTATTGCGAATAAAAAGCGGATTTTTTGTTGAATAAAGCGCAAGCCCGATTATTGTTCCCAAAACAATTCCAATCACAACTGAAATAATCACCATATAAAAAGTTTGGCCAAGCGATGCAAAAATATCATTCTTTACTTTCAAAATACTTTGTAACATATAACCCCCAAAAATTATTGTAAAATGCTTCAAAAATCACAAAATCAAAAATCAGAAAACGCGTTGCATTTTTTAGTGAATATATTTTTCCAGCCGGAAAATGCGATTTTGTATTTCCGAAATTACTTTATTTACGGCCACATCGCCGCCAGAAAAATTAACAAAAAGAATTCCAAGCGGTTTTGAACTTATATATTCAATTTTGCCGTGAAGAATATTGAAATGAACTTTGTTCGATTCTGTTACTTCAGACAAAATGCTTTGTGTTGCACCGTCGCCTTTGTAAGTCAGTTTGTAAATGTCGCCGTTTACATTTTCAACAACTTCTTCCGGCAATTTAAAATTCTGCCCGTGAGACAAAAGCTCTTTTGTAAACTCATGCTGCGGGTTTGTAAAAACTTCGTAAACATCGCCAAGTTCAACAACTTCGCCGTTTTTCATAACAGCAACGCGGTTACAAATTGATTTTATTACATCAAGTTCGTGAGTGATAATCACAATTGTAACACCAAGTTTTTCGTTTACTTCGCGCAAAAGTTTTAAAACAGAATTGGTAGTTTCGGCGTCCAAAGCACTTGTAGGTTCATCGCACAAAAGAATTTTTGTGTTGTTGGCCAAAGCGCGCGCAATTGCAACCCGCTGTTTTTGGCCACCCGAAAGTGTTGCAGGATAAACGTCTTTTTTGTCTGCAATTTTTACAAACTCCAAAAGTTCATTTACGCGCTTTTCAATTTCAGTTTTTTTCCAACCAGCATCTTCAAGGCTAAAGGCAATGTTTTCGTAAACCGTTTTATTTTCCGCAAGATTAAAGTGCTGAAAAATCATTCCAATATTGCGGCGCAAATTATGAAGCTCTTTGTGCTTTAGGTTTTTTACTTCCTTGCCATTTACAACCACACTTCCGCCAGTTATTTTTTGAAGCTGATTTATTGTACGCAAAAGCGTACTTTTTCCAGCTCCACTCCCGCCGGCAATTCCAAAAATGTCTTTTTCTTGAATCTTAAAAGAAACATTTTTTACCGCGTGAACTGGAACTTTCCCGTCTTTAAAACTTACACTTACATCTTTGAACTCAATCATTTATGTACTCCCTTCAATAAAGAAAGCGGCCGGCGGTAAAACTTAATCTAATCCACCGGCCATCGCTTAAAAAACTTATTTCAAATAATCAACCGGGCGGCCAAATGCCACATACTGTCCTTCCGGATTTTCAATTACTTTTCTGAAACTGTCTGAATGAACAATCTGCGTAATTTCTTTTGAAAAATCTTTTTCCACATCTTCTGTGCGAACCGCAATTACATTAAAATAACCGGCCTGAAGCTGCTCGTTGTAAACTGCATCGCTCAATTTCAAACCAGCACCAATTGCATAATTTCCATTTATGATTGCAGCTCCAACGCTATCCAAAACACTTGGAAGAATTTCTGCATTTACTTCTTTAAAAGTAAAGTTCTTTGGATTCACCGCAACATCTTTAACGCCAGCTTTGCTTGCATCAATATTTGGGTCAAGCTCAATTGTTCCAGTTTGTGCAAGAACACGCAAAGCACGGCTCAAATTTGTATCATCATTTGGAATTGCAATTATGCTTCCAGCCGGTAAATCAGAAATTGATTTATAGTTTTCAGAAAAAATTCCCATTGCTGCAGTTGGAATTTCTGTAAGATAAGAAAGCTTCAAACCATGATCTGTAGAAAACTTCTTTAAATAAGTTGAATGCTGAAAAACATTAACATCAATTTCGTTTTCTGCAAGCGCATTATTTGGCTGAACATAATCAGAAAATTCCACAATTTGAATTTTATAACCTTTCTTTTCCAATTCCGGCTGAATAGCTTCAACAAACATATCTCCGTAAGGCCCAGCACAAACGCCAACACGCAAAGCAGATTCTTTTTTAGAACAAGATACAAAAAGTCCTGCTGTAAAAATCAATGACAAACCCAAAACCTTAGAAATTATCTTTTTCATACAACCCCCATTTCAGCGGAAATACTGCGCTTTTGGATTTTGATTGCGCTACTTTATAACCCACCGAATAACTAGGTTATACAAAATTACAGGAGTTTTTTCTAATATAACTTTTTTATTAATGCATATAGATTTTTAATATAACTGAGCCGTTAAAACAGCAAAACTCTTAAAATCAGTTAAAATAAATATTACCTGCTATTTGAATAACAAACCAATTAATGCTATATTAGGTAAAAATAACAGGTATGAAAAAAAAAGATAGAAGTGCATCAATTTTATTTAAGGTTTTAACAAGAAATTTTTTCAGAATTATGGTGTATTACCCAAAAATGATTTATATGGCTTACCACCAAAATAAATACACCGCCGACCAAATGTATTCTTACTGCCTTAAAATGATTACTTTTGCTATCGAAACTTCGGGATTAAAAGTTCAGGCGTTTGGCCTTGAAAATATTCCGCAAAAAGACGGTTTTTATATTTGTTCAAATCACCAGGAAAAGTTTGACCCGCTTGCAATCTGGTACACATTTCCACGAAAAATTGGAGTTATTCTCGATGATGTTGCTACGCACCGCCCTTTTATTCGCGAAGTTTGCCGGCTCATCAAATCACAAAAGCTGATAAAAAGAAATCCGCACGCAATAGTTAAAGCGTACAGCAAAATTACAGCGGAACTCAAAAATGGAAACAATTTTATGGTTTTTCCAGAAGGCGGCTACGAAAAAGAAAGTGGAAAGCTTAGCGAATTTCACGCAGGAAGTTTTAAAAGCCCGCAGCGCGCACATTGCACAATACTTCCAGTTGCTATAATTGATTCTTATAAGATTTTTGATCGCGGATTTAAAACTACACTTCCAATTCAAGTGCATTATTTAAAGCCAATTGCGCCAGAAGAATATGCTGGTATGAATACTGCAGAAATTTCTGCACTTGTAAAATCACGAATTCAAGCACATCTAAATATTTATCAAAAATAACCGAATGACTAAGATTTTTGAACTTGCCAAAACGACTTTTGCGCAAAATCGGTGGTTTCGACAAGCTCAACCACCGAAATTACCACAAAACAAATTATCTTGTTCCTTTATCGTAAGGAATACCTTCTGCCTTTGGTGCTCTCGATTTTTTAGAAGTAAATGCAAGAACAACAAGTGAAATAATATAAGGCAGCATTTTGTAAACATCGCCAGGAACAAGATGAATCAAAGTATCAAAAGCAGAATAAGTGTCGGCAACAGCACGGAATGCACCAAACAAAATAGCACTTGCCGCAATTCGCAAAGGCTTCCATTGACCAAAAATCATAACTGCTAAAGCAAGAAAGCCTGCGCCAGCAACGCCGTACATAAAATCCCATTGAGAATTTGCCGCAGAAATATAAATAATTCCACCAATTCCGCCGCAAAAGCCAGAAATCAAAACGCCGGCATAACGCATTTTATAAACGTTAATTCCAACACTATCTGCCGCTTGAGGATGTTCACCGCAAGCCATAAGTCTAAGTCCAAACCGAGTTTTATAAATAACAATATAAGCTGCAACAATCAGCAAAATAGTCAAAATCATATAAATATTAAATTCTGAGCCAAAAGCTTTAATTAAAAATACTTTTCGGTTAGAAATATAATCAAGAATTGCCGAAGGATTTGTACCGTTAGACCTCGCATTATTAAAAGCCTTAACAATAACAACAGCCGCAGCGGTTGCCAGCATATTCATTGCCGTACCAACAAGCGTTTGATCAGCTTTAAAATTAATTGCAGCCACCGCTAAAAACAGCGAATAAAGCATTCCAAAAATCACACTAACAAGAATCGTAAGCAAAATTATAAAAAATGCCGGCATTCCAGAAGGCAGCGCGTAAAGCATAAAAGCACCACCAAGCGCACCCATAACCATAATTCCTTCAAGGCCAAGATTTATAACACCGCTACGCTCACTAAACATTCCGCCAAAAGCAACAAAAATCAAAACCGAAGCATAAATCAAAGTATATTGAATCAATAACATAATTAACCTCTCTTTTCATTGCCGGCTTTTTCGGCAGATTCGGCGTTTACACTAATTTTTGCAACTTTGCCTTTTTTTTCAGATTTTTTCCATTCAAAAAGTTTTGAAATCTGAGTCTTAAACAAAAACATAAACGCGCACGAATAAATAATAATAGAAGAAATCAAATCGGCAATTTGAGGATTAAAATATTTAGTATCAATAAAACTTCCGCCCTGAGTAATATGCTGAATAAAATAGCCAGAAAAAATTACGCCAATCGGATTCAACTCGCCAAGAAACGCAACGGCAATTCCATTAAAGCCCATTGAAGGCACAGTTGAACTTGTTTTCCACGGCTGAATATCAGTCAAATAAAAAAGCGAAGCGCCAAGACCTGCAATTGCACCAGAAACCGCCATAGTCAAAATCAGATTTTTCTTGTCTTTCATTCCGGCATATTTTGCGGCATCTTTATTCAAACCAGTTGCACGCAATTCATAACCAAGCACAGTTTTTTTCAAAATGATGTTTATAAGCACCGCAACCAAAATAGTTAAAGGAATTGCAATCGAAACATAAGCATTACCATGAAACAATTTTCCAAGCCCAAGCGTTGGAAGAATTGAGCCTGGCGAAACTTTTGCAATAGAAAAAGTTTCAGATTTTCCAACGTCCATAACAGTTTCATTTTGCATTAAGACATTTATCAAATAAAGTCCAATCCAGTTTAGCATAATTCCGGCAATAACTTCATTTACATTACAAAACGCTTTTAAAAGCCCTGCAATGCTCGCCCAAATAGCAGCACAAATTACAGCACAAAGCAAACAAAGCCACCAAGGCAAATGCCAGGCTAAAGCACACCAAAGCGAAACACCAATTCCAATACAATACTGGCCGGCAACACCAATATTAAACAAGCCCGATTTATAAGCAAAAAGAACTGCAATTCCACAAAGAATTAGCGGAACAGCTTTTACCAAAGTTTGTCCAAGATAATAAAGTTTTTTTCCGCCATTTTTATAATACAAAAAGTTCTTTAAAATTACGCTGATTGCCTTTGGCGCATGCTGCGCATTAATAATCAAAAGAATAATAAAGCCAACAATAATTCCAACAAGCGCGCAAATCACAGCCGAAAGAATCGACTTAAAAGAATCAGAAGCAACAGCCGTTTTTATTTTTGATTTAACAGTATTAAAGTTCATTATTCTTTCTCCTTTGCAACAGCCGATTCACTTGAGCCAGCATTTCGCTTTGCGCCAGCCATATAAAGACCAAGTTCTTCTGGCGTTGTTTTTTTCGGATCAAGTTCGCCAACAATTTCGCCTTCATACATAACAAGAATTCGGTCACTAAGATTCAAAACTTCTTCAAGCTCGTAAGAAACCAAAAGAACAGCTTTTCCTTCGTCGCGGTCTGCAATAATCGCTTTATGCAAATATTCAATTGCACCAACATCAAGACCTCGAGTTGGCTGAACTGCAATCAAAAGTTTGTGCGCTTTATTAAGTTCGCGGCCAACAATTGCCTTTTGCTGATTTCCGCCAGACATTGAACGCGCAATAGTTTTATTTCCCTGCCCGCTTCTAACATCATATTTATCAATCAGCATTTGAGAATAAGCCGAAACTTCTTTCCATTTTATAAACTGATTTTTTTGGAACTGAGGTTCCCAATAGCGCTGAAGCACCATATTCTGCTCGAGAGTGTAATCAAGAACAAGTCCGTGTTTGTGGCGGTCTTCTGGAATGTGACTCATTCCGGCTTTGCTTTTTTCGCGAATAGATTTTTTAGTAATATCAGTTTCGCCAAGCATAATTTTAGTATCCGGATTTTGAACAATTTTCAAAAGCCCAGTAAGCCCTTGAATAAATTCCGACTGGCCATTTCCGTCAATTCCCGCAATGCACACAATTTCGCCAGCGTGAACTTTTAGGCTCACATTTTTTACAGCAAGTTTTTTGTGAATTCGGCTTTCAACGTTCATATTATGAATATCAAGAACAACTTCGCCAGGTTTTGCCGGCGCTTTAGCCACAGTAAACTGAACATCGCGGCCTACCATCATTCGGCTAAGTTCTTCTTTATTAGTTTTTGCAATTTCAACAGTACCAATGTAGCGCCCCTTACAAAGAACAGAACATCGGTCTGCAACTTCCATAATTTCGTTGAGCTTATGAGTAATAAACAAAATCGATTTACCTTCAGCCGCAAGATTTTTCATAATCTGCATAAGCTCTTTAATTTCCTGCGGAGTTAAAACAGCAGTTGGTTCATCAAAAATTAAAATCTCATTATCGCGGTAAAGCATTTTCAAAATCTCTACGCGCTGCTGCATACCAACAGTAATATCTTCAATTTTAGCATCAGGTTCAACAGCAAGACCGTACTTTTTACTCAAGTTGATGATTTTTTCTCGCGCAACCTTTCGGTCTACAAAACCATGCTTACAGGTTTCGCTGCCCAAAATAATATTGTCAAGAACAGTAAAAACTTCAACAAGTTTAAAATGCTGATGCACCATTCCAATTCCAAGCGCCGTTGCATCATTCGGATTTTTAATTTCAACTCTCTTTCCGTTTTTGTGAATCTCACCCTCTTCCAGTTGATACAGTCCAAAAAGCACACTCATCAGGGTAGATTTTCCCGCACCATTTTCACCCAGCAAGGCATGAATTTCGCCCTTTTTCAGCTGGAGCGTAATATTGTCGTTTGCAATAATTCCGGGGAAACGCTTTGTAATATTCAGCATTTCTATGATGTATTGTTCGCTCATAAGCCACCTTAAAAATGATTAATCATTTAATTATATAACAAAAATCATTCTTCATAAATCAAAAAATAACTTAAACACAATTTTCTGATTTTAGCATTTTGCTTTGTGAAAATATCAAACAATTCCGTAAACGCCTGTGTTTGATTAACGCATTTTTGCTTCGCAAAAACTGCTCAAAAAAAAAGAGAGTGAATCCTTACAGACTCACTCTCTTTGAATTTCTGTTATATTAACAAAAAATCATCTTATTTAATGTTCTGATAATAGTTAACTTTTACAGAAACAGCAGGTGCCTGCTCAATAGAGTTAGAAACAGTTACCTTCTTAGTAAAAATATCATTTACAAGGACATTATATTCTTTAACAGAATAATTCTTCATAGTCCAAGTATCAGTAGGAAGTCCAACATAGTTTACAGAAGGATTAACTCCAGATACAAGACCAAGAGTTGCAACCTTTCCAGAATAATCAAACCATTTACCAGCCTGAATAGCAGAAAGAACAGCGTTTACAGTTGCACCAAGACCTTTCATAGCAGAAGTTACATGCATATCTTCGCCATAATTGTTAATCTGAGCAGACTGATCAACATCAACACCAATTACTTTTCCGCCAACCTTTGCAGCAGCTTCACAAGCAGAAGTCCAGATTCCACCGCCACAAGCAAATACAACTTCAACACCGCGGTTTTTGTACCAACCGTCCATAGAAGCTGTAATAGTCTGGTCGCCATAGAACTGACCACCATAAACATATTCAACAGTTACATCATTAGCAACACCAAGTTCTTCAGCTGCTTTGTTAACACCCTGAACAAAACCGTAACCATAGCGAATAACAGCAGGAACAGCCATACCACCAAGGAATCCAAGGTGACGATAACCTTCTTTTACAGCAGCATAACCAGCAAAGAATCCAGGAAGCTCTTCTGCGTAAACAGCACAGAATACGTTTTCAGGAACAGCTTCACCACCAAGATCGCCTTCACCAATATCAAGACCAATAAATTTTGCATCTTTATAGTCTTTAGCAACCTTTACAATAGCTTCACCAAAAAGGTAACCAGGAAGAACAATTACATTGTATCCGTCCTGTACAGCAGCATCGATAGAAGCAACACGATCAGCAGTTGAATCTCCAGCTGGCTTATAATACTGGAATTCCAGTCCGTTAGCTTCAGCATAAGATTTACAAGCCTGGTAAGTTGTCTGATTAAATGACTGATCTGTAATATCACCAGAGTCAGTTACCATGGCAACTTTAACAGAAGTTTTTGCAGCTTTTTTGGCTGTGTTTTTAGAACAAGATGTAGAACAAATAAGTGCAGCAGCCACTAAAATAAGGCCAATCTTTTTCATTTGTTTTCTCCTTAAAAATAAGAAATAAATACTTATAACAATATTATAGAACAAATAACAATAAGTATCAAAGCATTTCTTTACTTACAATTTTTTTTCATTGGCGTGCCCCCTCGCTCCGCTCGGGGTCGCTATGTCCGCACTTCGCTAACGCTCACCGTCCTCGCTCGTTCGCGCGCTTCGCTTGCTCACTCGCTGCGGTCGGCACGCAGCTTCGCTGCTGGTGCTCCCAGCGCTCACGCATTGTTTTCTACATAATTCCCAAAACTAAACCTTGCTTACCAGCCGCTTAGTCACTATACTCTTGCCAAAGGATTTTTTATGAAATTTAGTTTTAAACAGTTTATTGTGCCAAACTTTGCTAAGCGGCTGGCGTTTATGTTGCCGGCAGTTATTTTAATGGGCGTGTTTGTTTCAATTCTCGTAGAAATTGGTTGGGGAACTGACCCTGCAAGTTTTATGAACTTAAATATTGCCGCCGCTCTAAACTGGGGACTTGGAAACACAGAAGTTCTTGTTTACGGACTTATGCTAATTTTTACTTTTGTTTTTGGCGCAAATATGATTGGTTTTGGAACTCTTGCAAATATGCTTTTAATCGGTTATGTAATTGATTTTTGCCGCTGGCTTTGGAAAAACATTGGTTTTGCTCAGTTTATTTATGATTCAAGTTTTTCTATTCGCCTTATAATTTTTATAGCAACTCTTTTACTTTTTGTAATAGCCGCTTCTATTTATATGAATGCACAAATGGGCGTTGCTCCTTACGACGCAATTCCAAACATTTTAAGCGGCTGGATTCCAAAAGTTCCTTTTTTCATCATCAGAATCATTTTTGATCTTTCTGCAGTTCTCATTGGCGTAATTGCCGGCAAACTAAATGGCGGAATTCAAGGTTCAATTATTGGCTCAATTGCAATGTCGCTTTTGCTAGGGCCTGTAATTTCCATTGTTGGAAAACCTCTTAAAAAGATTCTTTAATCTGATTTTCAAAAATTCAACTTTTTCTAACCGATTGGCCGATAATATAGTATGATTTCACAGACACTTATTGAATTAATCGGTTATCTTGGTTCTCTGCTTGTAATTGTTTCTATGCTTATGACTTCTTTAATCAAGCTGAGAATCATAAACACAGTCGGAAGCGTGATTTTTGCAACTTACGCTTTGATTATTCATTCTTATCCAACGGCAATTATGCAGTTTGTTCTGATAATCATAAATATCATCAATCTGTATCATCTGCTGAACACAAAAAAAGACTATTCTATAATTTCAATGAATCAACAAGATGCATTTCTTGCAAATTTTCTGGAAGCAAGCAACGACGATATAAATAACTTTTTTCCAGATTTTGCTCAAACTCAAAAAAAGCCGCAAGCCGCCGATTCTGTTTATTTAATTTGCAACGGCTCAGTTCCAGCCGGAGTTTTTATTGGAACTCCAGATAAAGAAAACTCTATAAATGTAAAATTAGACTACACAACGCCAGCTTACCGCGATTGTTCTGTTGGAAAATATCTTTACGCTTATCTTGCAGGAAGTGGCATTAAAAAGATTTCTGCAAAAAGCAGCTGCGACGCTCACGAAAAATATCTTAGAAAAATGGGCTTTAAAAAAGAAGCCGATAATTTCGTCAAAAAACTTTAGATTCAAAATCATAATAAATCATTATAAGCACAAATTGCACAAAAAAAGCCGGACAGTTTCTAAACCGCCCGGCTTTTTTATATTATTCTACGAACATCGCAGCAATTTTTTCTTTATAAAGCTCATTGATTCTGAATCGCATAATATCCTGCTTTGCAGAAAGCTCAACGCCAACTTCAAAAGGCTTTGTAATCAAAGTGAATTTTGCAATTCGCTCAAACATCTTAAAGCCATTCTTTGCACTAATAAGATTTGCAATTTCAGTTTCATAAAGTTTCTGAATAACTTCTGATTCCAAAAGATTTTCGTAAGTATCATACTGAATTCCGTTGAACGAAGCATAATTCTTAACTTCTTCTTCATCAACCAAAATCAAAGCTGCAAGGTAACGCATATCCTGGCCAACAACAACAGCCTGCTTTATGAACTTTGATTCAGAAAGTTTTGTTTCAATTGGAACCGGCTCAAGGTTTTCACCACCGCGCAAAACGATTGTATCTTTAATTCGACCCTTAATTGTAATTTCATCATGAATTGACATAATTGCAAGGTCGCCTGTATCAAGCCAGCCTTCTTCATTAATTACTTTTGCTGTAAGATCCGGGCGCTTGAAATAACCTTTCATTACTGTTGGACCTTTTATCTGAAGAACACCTTCTTTGCAGCGGCCAAGAACAAATCCGTCCTGCGGGTCAACAATTCGTGTTTCAATTCCGCGCAACGGTGAACCAATTGTTCTGAAAACCGGCGCTGCCAACGGACGAACTGCAACAATTGGAGCTGTTTCTGTAAGTCCATAACCTTCTACAATTTCAACGTCAATTGCCCAAAAGAATTCATCAATAAATTTAGGGAATGCACCGCCGCCAGCAATACCTGCGCGGAAGTTTGTTCCAAGCATAGCTTTGATTTTTCTGAAAACTAAAAGATTTCCAAGACCGTAAAGCGGCCACAAAAGGCACCAAGGAATAAAGCACAAAATCCACCAGAAAACTGTGTAATAGCGTGAATAACATGCGTTTTGCTTAAACATTCGGCGAGACATTGCCTTTTGCATTTTTGCAATCTTCACAAAGAAATTGAACATTCCAAGTACAATTCCGCCAGTTTTGCGCATTTTCTTTGTGATTCCGTCGTAAACAGCTTCAAAAACACGAGGAACAGCCGGAAGAAGTGTTGGATTCAAAGTTTTAATATCAGCAAGCAAAATTGAGCCAACCGGTTTTGAATAACACAAACAACCGCCCTGAATCAAAATAACGTATTCAACTTCGCGCTCGTAAACGTGCCAAACCGGAAGAACAGAAAGTGCTCTGTCGCCCGGATTCAAATAAATACGCTCTGGAAGTTCATCGAGCTGCGCAAGAAAGTTATGATGAGTAAGCATTACACCTTTTGGAGTTCCAGTTGTTCCAGAAGTAAAGATGATTGTTGCAAGCTCGTCGCCTTTTCCTTTTTCAAGTTCTTCTTCAATTTTGCCTTTATTTTCGATTCGCCATTTTGCGCCAGTTTTCATTAAATCTTCATAGAAAAGAACTTCAACGCCGTTTGCTTTTGCTTCGGCAAGAGTTTCTTCTTTTGCATTTTTTTCTACGGAAATAATGATTTTAAGTTCTGGAAGTTTTTCCTTAAGCGAAAGGATTTTTGCAACCTGAGTTCCATTTTCAGTTACAACATATTTTGCTTCTGTAATAGAAAGAATTTTTTCCAAATCAATTGGTGTTGCATCGCAACCGCGCGGAACATCAACCGCACCAATATTCATAATTCCTAAATCAACATAAAGCCATTCTGCGCGGTTATCACAAATAAGACCAATTGGATCTCCGCGTTTTACACCAATGCTCAAAAGTGCTGCACCAAAATCAAGACCAAGCTGATACATTTCACGATATAAAACAGGTTCAAACTGTCCATTTTTAACGCGCTTCTGCTGCGATTCAACTTCTGCATACAATTCAGCAGAATTTTTAATCATCTTCGGAACGGTGTAATTCTCATCAAAAATCATAATACTTTATTCTCCAGAATAAATGACATTTTTGGTGGTTTTTGTCATTATAAATAAAGTATATAGAGAATTCAAATAGAATGCAAGTGATTTTTAAACCTTGAACAAATCAATTTCCGAACCGATTTTCTTAACGCTCTCTTCAACCTGATTTGAAATATCAGAAAGCTCTGCTCCAGTTTGATTTATTCGCTGCGCGCCAATTCCCATTTCCTGAATGCTGTCTTTCATAGCTGCAGTATAATCCTGCAATTTTTGAACCTCAATAAGAATATGCTTGTTTCCTTCGGTCATTTCGTTAGAAGCCGAGCGAACTTCCGAAGTGGAATTATTCATCAAATGTAACGCGTCAATAATTTGTTTTGAACCGGCTTGTTGTTCTTCCATTGCGCCTTTTATCTGTTCAATAATTTCGCTTGTTTCTGCAATACTTGTTGTAATTGCCGTAAACGCAGTATTTGTTTCGCTGGAAACTGTAACAACATCTTGAATTGTTTCCTGGATTTTTTGAAGTTCAGAACCAATTGTTTTTGACTGCACGCTTGAAGTTTCAGAAAGTTTTCTAATTTCATCGGCAACTACCGCAAAACCTTTTCCCGCTTCGCCCGCGTGCGCCGCTTCAATTGCCGCATTCATTGCCAAAAGGTTTGTTTGCGCTGCAATATTTGCAATGGCCTTGTTTGCATCTTGAAGCATTTTCGACTGCTGCTCAATTGCGCCAATTTTTTGATTTGCATTATTTTGAGTATTAAAACCTTCGTCAGAATGTTGCTGCAGCGTATTAAACGAGGCAATCATCTTTCCAACAGAATTATTTACGGAACTAATGTTTCCAATCATCTGTTCAACAGC
>JAEEGL012681933.1_pt1 | contig 18590 bp, 15 predicted proteins | sample 9134231 | NCBI WGS metagenome assembly JAEEGL01 (sample SAMN16246548, study PRJNA631951) | gut metagenome | biome: gut microbiome; feature: rumen; material: fiber-attached | host: Bos | place: Iran: Karaj | collected 2018-10 | reverse complement strand
GTTGGGGTACTCGGACTCGAACCAAGAATGACAGGACCAGAATCTGTAGTGTTACCATTACACCATACCCCAATGTCTTGCTCTACAAAAACACCATTGTTTCGTTTTGCGGGTGCAAAGGTACTACTTTTTTGCGAACTACCAAAATTTTTTGGAGAAAATTTATAAAAAACCGCAAAATTTTCCGTTTTCCTTTGTTATTCGACCGATTTACTGTACCTTTGCACAGAATTTACACCTAATTATATATAATGGAACAAACAAAACAGTTAGTAGAGACCATCAAAGCAGGTATCCAGGAGAAGAAAGGCAGCCAGATTGTCATCGCTGACCTCTCGAAAATAGAGGGTACTATCTGCAAATACTTTATAATATGTCAGGGCAACTCCCCCACACAAGTGGAGGCGATAGCAGAGTCGGTAGGCGACATGTGCCGTGAGCAACTCAAAGAGAAGCCCGCCCACGTGGTGGGACTGGAGAATGCACAGTGGGTGGCAATGGACTATACCGACGTGCTAGTGCATATCTTCCTGCCCGACGTAAGAGAGTATTACGACCTGGAGCACCTGTGGGAGGATGCGAAGCTGACCTTCGTGCCAGACCTGGATTAATTGAGAATTGAAAATTGAGAATTGAGAATTAATGGACAACAAACAGAATCAGAATAATAACGGGCCGAAGATGAACATGCCGAAGTTCAATATGAACTGGATCTACATGATCGCCATCCTCGCCCTGGGACTGCTCTATTTCTCAAGTGGCGGTCCTCAGAACAGTAGCATTGCGAAGAAAGCGACCTACACCAACTTCAAGACGATGGTGGCCAAGGGCTACGCCTCGAAGGTGGTGGTGAACAAGAGTCAGAACACGCTGAAGATGTACGTCAAGCCGGAGCATATCCGCGACGTGTTCCATCAGGGTACCCAGCAGACGGGCACAGAGCCATACATGGAGGTGGAGTTCGGATCGGTGGATCAGGTGGAGACCTTCCTCAACGAGGCCAAGGACGCCAAGACCTTCGACGGTGACCTGAGCTTCGAGAACCATCAGGACAGCGGTTTCTTCAACATGATGCTCTACAACATCCTGCCCTTTGCCTTCATCATCGGCCTGTGGATACTCTTCATGCGCCGTATGGGCGGCGGAGGCATGGGCGGCGGTGGCAGCGTGTTCAGCGTAGGCAAGTCGAAAGCGAAGATGTACGAGAAGGGCGGCGACCTGGGCATCACATTCAAGGATGTGGCAGGACAGGCAGGCGCCAAACAAGAGATACAGGAGATCGTGGAGTTCCTGAAGAACCCACAGAAATACACCGACCTGGGTGGTAAGATTCCCAAGGGCGCACTGCTCGTGGGACCTCCAGGAACTGGTAAGACGCTGCTCGCAAAGGCCGTAGCCGGCGAGGCTGGCGTACCTTTCTTCTCGATGTCAGGATCAGACTTCGTGGAGATGTTCGTGGGTGTGGGTGCCAGTCGTGTGCGCGACCTCTTCACACAGGCAAAGGCCAAGAGTCCCTGTATCATCTTCATCGACGAGATCGACGCCGTGGGACGTGCCCGTTCGAAGAACCCAGCCATGGGCGGCAACGACGAGCGTGAGAACACGCTGAACGCCCTGCTGACGGAGATGGACGGTTTCGGCACCAACAGCGGTGTGATCATCCTCGCCGCCACCAACCGTGCCGACATGCTCGACTCCGCTCTGCTGCGTGCTGGCCGATTCGACCGTCAGATACACGTAGACCTGCCTGACCTCAATGAGCGCAAAGAGGTATTCCAGGTACACCTGAAGCCACTGAAGATCGACGATACGGTGGACATCGACTTCCTCGCACGTCAGACACCTGGCTTCTCAGGTGCCGACATCGCGAACGTCTGTAACGAGGCTGCGCTGATAGCCGCCCGTCACGATAGTGAGAAGGTGGGCAAGCAGGACTTCCTCGACGCCGTAGACCGTATCATCGGCGGTCTGGAGAAGAAGACGAAGGTGATGACACAGGCCGAGAAGCGTTCGATAGCCATCCACGAGGCAGGCCACGCCACGATATCATGGTTCACGGAGTTTGCCAACCCACTGGTGAAGGTCAGCATCGTGCCGCGTGGACAGGCGCTGGGCGCAGCGTGGTATCTGCCAGAGGAGCGTGTGCTGCAGACGAAGGAGGCGATGCTCGACGAGATGTGCTCGCTGCTGGGAGGCCGTGCTGCCGAGGAGCTCTTCATCGGCACCATCTCCACAGGCGCGATGAACGACCTGGAGCGCACCACAAAACAGGCATACGGCATGATTGCCTTCGCAGGAATGAGCGACAAGCTGCCGAACATCTGCTACTATAACAACGCAGAGTACCAGTTCCAGAAGCCGTACTCTGAGACGACGGCAAAGATCATGGACGACGAGGTGCTGCGGATGATCAATGAGCAGTACGAGCGCGCGAAGAATATCCTGACAGAGCACAAGGAGGGTCACGCACAGCTGGCACAGCTGCTCATCGACCGTGAGGTGATCTTCGCAGAGGACGTGGAGCGCATCTTCGGCAAGCGCCCCTGGACATCACGTGCCGAGGAACTCCTTGAGGCGCAGATGAAGGCCGACGCAGAGCGTATGGCCGAAGAACGTGCCAAGGAACTGGAGGCACTGGCGAAAGAACAAGAGAATCAAGACAATAAGGAGGAAGAAGAATGAAGAATTTCATTGTTAGGACAATAACGGGAGTGCTGTTTGTGGCAGCGGTAGTGACCTGCTTTCTCAATCCAAGAGCGATGGTGCTGCTCTTCGCACTGGTGACAGGATTGACGACATGGGAGTTTACAGGACTCGTCAACGACAAAGGCGGCATCACCGTCAACCGTATGATCTGCACCGTCGCAGGTGTCTATTTCTTCCTTGCGATGGCAGGCTACTGCAGCGGCATCACGCCCTCGTCGGTATTCATCCCCTATCTGCTGTCGCTGATCTACCTGATGGTGGCAGAGCTCTATCTGAAACAGGAAGACCCCATCAGCGACTGGGCCTACACGATGCTGTCGCAGATGTATATCGCACTGCCCTTCTCGCTGCTCAACGTGCTGGCATTCCGCTCGCAGGGCTATGACATACAGTACACCTGTCTCATACCTCTCTGCGTGTTCGTGTTCCTCTGGATGAACGACACGGGTGCCTACCTCTGCGGCTCGCTGCTGGGTAAACACAAGCTCTTCCCACGCATATCGCCGGGCAAGAGCTGGGAAGGCAGCATTGGCGGCGGTATCATCGTGATGTGCATCGCTATGCTGATATGGTATCTCACAGAGACATACGGCGTGAACGACCTCAGCCTGAACGCCTTCGAATGGGCAGGACTAGGACTGACGGTCGTCGTCTTCGGCACCTGGGGCGACCTCGTGGAGAGTCTTTTCAAGCGTACGCTGGGCATCAAGGACTCAGGCAACATCCTGCCTGGTCACGGCGGCATGCTTGACCGCTTCGACTCCTCGCTGCTGGCCATCCCTGCAGCAGTGGTATATCTCTACACACTGACACTTTTTTAAACGAAAAAACAATAAGATTATGAAGAAGATATTTGTTGCCTTCGTGGCTTTTCTGGCACTCTGTGCATGTAGTAACGGTGAGAAGAAGTCGCTCGACTATCGCGGTCTCTCTATGGGTACGCCGTTCAAGACGTTCTGCGACCAGCTTGCAGCCCGCGGATTCGCGATAGACTCAGCAAAGACCGACTCAGACTTCTCTCGTGTTTCGATGGTCAACCCTGCTGAGAAATACCGTCTGATGATAGCCCAGCACAACGACACCATCGATGCCATCCAAGAGAACTACATCATCTCGACCAACGACAGTACACGCAAGATGTGGCAGCAGATACGCGATGACTTCGAGAAGTCGCTTGGCGCATGGCCCAACATGCTGAAGGACGGACAGGACCACCGCATCGCGAAGTTCGAGGCAGAGGGCGGATTCATCACCGTCACCCTCGAAAACACCTACAAGCCAACACTGTCAGTACTCTATCAAACGAAATAAGTGTTGTTCTCAGCTCTGTTATCAGCACTTCTCTTCGTTCCAACGATAGAAGAAGACACCATCCGCACCCAGCATCTCGACGAGGTGGTGGTAACGTCGAACAGTGCCCAGCAACGCTTACAGAACGTGCAGGCTGGCGCCGAACAGCTCCAGCTGAAAGAACTCACATCAGCCCCCTCGCTCTTTGGTGAGAAGGACATCATGCGATCGCTGCAGCTGCTGCCCGGCATCAAGGCCGAGAGCGACGGTTCGAGCAGTTTTCAGGTGAGAGGCGGAACGGCTGCACAAAACCTGGTGCTCTACGACAACGCGCCCGTCTATAACGTAGGCCACCTCGCTGGTCTCTTCTCCACCTTCAACGACGATGCCCTGGGCAGTGCCACACTCTACAAGGGACTGCTGCCAGCACAATATGGAGGTGCCTCGTCGGCTGTGCTCGACATCACTGGGCGCACTGGCGACAAGCAGGACCTGCACGGCGGCATATCAATCGGCCTGCTGTCGGCAAAAGGCACCATCGAGGGTCCGATAGTGAAGGACAAGGCATCATTCCTCGTCACTGCACGCAGAAGCTATCTCGACGCCTTCCTGAAACTCTCGAAACAATACAGAAACAACACCCTCTATTTCTATGATGTCAACGCAAAGGCAGACTGGACCGTCAGCAAGCGCGACCAGTTGTTTCTCTCCTTCTTCACAGGCTACGACAGAACAGCCCTCGAAGAGATGATAGACATCCGCTGGCGTAACATCGCGACTAGCCTGAAGTGGCTGCATCATATCAACAGTAACGGCAGCAATGCGCAGACGACCTTATTATATAGTGACTACAAGACTGACAACGGGATAGACATCTTCGGTATGAACATTAGCTTCGAAGGCCATATCCGTCAGGCGAGTCTGCGCCATGACCTGCATCTGGAACTGGGGAAACATAATATTGACGCTGGACTGCAGTCATCGCTGTTGAACGTAAAATCAGCAGAATGGCAGGTTGTCAACAAGCACGACAATGAACAGCGCCGTGCCTGGGAGAACGCAATATGGCTGAACGGCATACTGACACTCACTGACGACCTGACTGCTTCAGCAGGACTGAGACTGAGTGCCTTCTCGCCATTAGGAGGCTCGCTCTATTACGACATCGAGGACAACGGAGATATCGGCTGGTTCTACAGCTATGGCAAGAACCAGATCGTGAAGACCCACCTCACCCTCGAACCGCGTGCATCGCTGAACTACAAATTCTCAGCGTTTAACACCCAGTTCTCAGCAAAGGCCGCCTACGCGCGGACGTCACAGAACATTCACGCCCTGCGCAACCAGAACACCTCTACCCCGTTCGACCGCTACACCATCAGCAGTAATATCGTAAAGCCAGAGATTGCCGATCAGGTAAGTCTCGGCCTCTTCGCGATGACGCCCACACAGGATTATGACTTCTCGATAGAAGGCTACTACCGCAAGGTGAACAACGTGCTCGACTATCGCGATGGTAAGTCGTTCAGCAGCGAGATAGAGATAGAGCGACTGATACTGGCAGGCGAAGGCAAAGGCTACGGTGTGGAGATGTGTGCAAGGAAGAACACTGGACGGCTCACAGGCTGGCTGGCCTATACCCTCTCGTGGTCGAAGACACGTATCGACGGCATCAACGGCGGCAGATGGTATGACGCCAACAACGACCGCAGGCATGATATCACGATTGCAGCCATCTACCGTCTGAGCAACAGGTGGACGTTCAATGCCGCATGGCTCTTCAACACGGGTCAGGCTTTCACCGCTCCAAGCGGCAAGTACCAGATAGAAGACAACTGGGTGTACTACTACGCAGAGCGCAACGGCTATCGCGCACCCGACTATCACAGGCTCGACGTCAGTGCAGTGTGGAAGAAGAGATACCGCAGGACCACCCACGAGTGGGTCTTCAGTATCTATAATCTCTACAACCGCTATAACCCCTACCTCATCAACTTCGAGGACAGCGAGAACGGTGCCCGCACCCGTGCAAAGCAGTATTCGCTCTTCGGCATCGTACCAAGTGTAACGTTTAATGTAGATTTCTAAATGAACAGCCGCCATCCTATCATTGACTATATCAAAGGCATGAGGTACTCTCTCACCTCTTACCTCTTACCTCTCACCACTCTTCTTGTCTCCTGCGAGAAGGACATCGACCTCACATACCATCAGGTGGATCCTATCTATGTGGTCGAGGCATCGATATCCACTGAGGGAACCCAGGTGCGCATCAGCCATACCAACGATATGGACGACAACACTGGCATCAGCGATGTGACAGGAACGACGGTTACCATCAGCAACGATGAAGGCCAGACATGGGATATCCCCTACACCCGCAACGGTTTCCACCGTCTGTCGTCGCTGAGGGGCGTGCCTGGTACAGTATATAATATAGATGTGGAGATAGAGGGCAAACACTATACCTCGTCATCGACGATGCAGAAGGACCCGAAGATGAACAATTTCCGTTTTGTGTGGATGAAGGTGGGAGCAGAAAAGATACTCTTCGGCGACCTGAGGTTACAGGATATCCCCAATGAAGACAACTGGTACTATATGCACATCTATCGCAACGGTGTGGGCTATCGCTGGGCAGTGATGCGCGACGACCAGAATCCGAACAGGGAACTGCAGCAGCTCTTCTCATTCTTCCACGACGGAAAGAGCGACGACAGTGACGCGCTTCACGAAGGCGACCAGCTAAAGATACTGATTCGCGCCATCGATCAGCGTTCCTACGACTATCTCTACTCCCTGCAGCTGATGGAAAATACTGGCACCAACCCCATAGAGAATTTTACAGGCGGCTGTCTGGGCTATTTCTCAGCCTATAACCAGTACACCTACTACTGCACTTATCACAGGTCGGACATAGAAGAGGAATAAGCTATCAAGGTCGCAGGATTTTTCCTTAGAATCAGGGTGACGGTGACGTTGTATTCCTCATTCGTATAACGAAGGGTCAGCGTGTCTTCAGTGAAGGAAAGCACCTGGGCAAGAATCGTCTGCTTGCGACCTTCCTCATTAACGAACTCCAGCTTAAGGTTATTATTATCGCAACGGTACGAGCCTTCGTAGATGACATCTCCAAAATCATCATACGAAGAGAATGAGCCGTCGCGAATCATGCCGTTGTATTTGCCGTCGGGCATGAAGACGAACTTGTCGTAGGAAAAGCTCTCTGGCTGAAGGTCCGTGTCACCCTCAATGATGACATCACCCTCACCCCAGCCTCGATACCATGTGCCTACGATATATTCGCCCAGGCGGCGGCCGTCGTCATCGCCGGTACCACAGCCTAAAAAAAGTATAAGGGCAGCCACAATGGCTGCCCTGTATATCATCTTACTTAACATTGCCTACCTTTATGAGATACTCAGCAATCTGAACGGCATTCAGGGCTGCACCCTTACGGATCTGGTCGCCAGAGAGCCAGAAGGTAAGTCCGCAGTCGTCGCTCAGGTCCTTACGGATACGGCCTACGTAGATATCATCCTTGCCGGCAGTCTCCAGCGGCATCGGATAGGTGAGCGTAGCTGGATCGTCCTTCAGCTGACATCCTGGCGCAGCAGCGATAGCCTTCTGTGCCTCCTCAACGCTGATGGGCTGCTCGGTCTCAATCCATACTGACTCAGAGTGAGAGCGCAGCGAGCTGACACGCACACACATCGCAGAACACTTGGCATCGGTATGCATGATCTTACGCGTCTCGTTGAACATCTTCATCTCCTCCTTGGTATAGCCGTTGGGCTGGAACACGTCGATCTGAGGAATGACATTGTATGCGAGCTGGTGGGCAAACTTCTTGATAGTCTTCACCTCACCCTCTTCTACCATCTCCTTATACTGCTGCTGGAGCTCTGCCATAGCGGCGGCACCTGCACCAGAGGCACTCTGATAAGAAGCCACATGGATGCGCTTGATGTGAGAGATCTGCTCTAATGGCTGCAGAACAACTACCATCATAATAGTGGTACAGTTAGGATTGGCGATGATGCCGCGAGGACGGTTCAGGGCATCTTCGGCGTTACACTCAGGCACTACCAAAGGTACATCGTCGTCCATACGGAAGGCTGAAGAGTTGTCGATCATCACAGCACCATACTTCGTGATGGTCTCGGCAAACTCCTTAGACGTACCGGCACCTGCTGAGGTGAAGGCGATATCCACATCCTTGAAGTCATCGTTATGCTGAAGGAGCTTCACCTCTATCTCCTTACCCTTGAAGGTGTACTTCGTTCCGGCACTGCGCTCAGAGCCAAACAGTACCAGTTCATCCATGGGGAAATTTCTCTCGGCGAGGATACGCAGGAACTCCTGTCCTACTGCTCCACTCGCACCTACAATTGCTACTTTCATAAGTCTAATTCTATTTTGATTTTACAAATTTGGGTGCAAAGGTAATAAAAAAAAGCAAAACAGCGCAATCTGTGGCTAAAAATTCGTACCTTTGCACACGAAATGAGAATGATAGCGGCATATTTACCCATTACCGACCCCACGTTGATATTCTTCGTGGTGCTTTTGATCATCCTCTTCGCTCCTATCGTGATGAGTAAGCTGCGCATTCCGCATATCATCGGAATGGTGCTTGCAGGTGTCGTCATCGGCAATCACGGTTTCAATATCCTGGAGCGCGATATCTCCTTCGCGATATTCGGCAGCGTGGGACTCTATTACATCATGTTCCTCGCAGGTCTTGAGATGGACTTGGAGAGTCTGAAGAAGAACTCCAGGCGTTTCTTCATCTTCGGACTCCTGACGTGTTTCGTGCCGTTGATACTGACTTATATCATGGCACGAACACTGCTCGACTACTCCCATCCGGCCTCATTCCTGCTGGGATGCATCATGGCGTCGAACACGCTGGTGGCCTATCCCATCGTAGGGCGCTATGGCCTGCAGAAGCACTCATCCGTACAACTCTCCGTAGGCTCATCGATGATATCGCTGTTCATGGCACTGGTGATGATAGCGGCATTGTCTGGGGCTTTTGAGAAAGGCGACGGAGGATTTCTGTTCTGGGTACTGTTCATACTGAAGCTTGTCTGTTTCATCGCCGGTTCCATATGGCTCATCCCTAAGCTGGCACGTTATTTCCTGCGCCGATACAGCGACTCCGTGATGCAGTACATCTTCGTCTTGTCAGTGATGTTCTTCTCGGCAGCGATGTCGAGTTTCATCGGCCTGGAGGGTATCTTCGGCGCCTTCCTCTCAGGACTGATTCTCAACAGATACATCCCCAGTGTGTCAGCACTGATGAACCGAATTGAGTTTATCGGTAACGCACTGTTTATCCCCTATTTCCTTATTGGTGTGGGTATGCTCATCAATGTGCGGACGCTGTTCACAGGCGGCAAAGTACTGTGGGTGGTGTTCCTCATCGCTTTCTTCGGCACGTTTGGAAAGGCGGCGGCAGCATACGTCTCCAGTCTGTTGTTCCGTCTGCCACAGCGCGACGGCAACATGATGTTCGGCCTGACCTCAGCCCACGCCGCAGGTGCCATCGCGATGGTGATGGTAGGCATGCGACTGGAAACGGCACCAGGCACGTATCTCGTCAACGACGATATGCTGAACGGTGTCATCATCATGATCCTCGTGACCTGTGTCATCTCCACGTTGATGACCCAGCATGCATCGCAGCAGATCATCATCTCAGAAGTGAGAGGCGAGGGACAAGAGGTAAGAGACATGCAGAAAGACGACGAGAAGATACTGCTCTGTGTGAAGTATCCAGATATCGCCCCAGGTCTGTTGAGTCTTGCACTGCTGTTGAGGAACCAGAAACTGGATCGCGGACTGGTGGCACTCAACGTGGTCTATGATGACCAGAAATCGGCAGAAGGGCGCAAACAGGGGCTCAAGCTTCTGGAGAACCTTCAGCAGAGAGCCCTCGACTCGGATGTGCAGATGCAGACACAAGTGCGTCTGGCCTCGAACATCGCCAACGGCATAAAGCATGCCTTCAGGGAGTTTGCCTGTTCAGAGATCGTGATGGGTATGCACGTGCATACGGATATCAGTCCTAAGTTCTGGGGTGACTTCATCCAGAGCCTCTACAACGGACTGAACCGCCAGATTATCCTCACGCGATTCATCCAGCCCCTGAACACCCTGCGCAGAATTCAGGTGTGTGTGCCTTCGAGGGCTGAATTCGAACCAGGATTCCACAGATGGCTGGAGCGCCTCAGCAGGATAGCAGAACATTTGGATTGCCGTATACAGTTCCATGGGCGACAGGAGTCGCTGGTGCTAATAGCAGAGTATATCAACAACAGTCATCCCAGCGTACGTGCGGAATACACGAATATGGGACACTGGAACGAGTTGCCGCGACTGGCTACCACAATAGCCGACGATCATCTCTTCGTGGTTATCTCAGCCCGTAAGGGAACCATCTCTTACAAGAATGCCATCGACCGTCTGCCTGATGAACTTACGAAATACTATTCAGGCAAGAACCTGATGATCATCTTCCCAGACCAGTATGGCGACACGAAGGAAGACCGCATGAGCTTCACTGAGGCACAGCACCATGAGGAGTCGAGCGTCTACGACGCCATCCTCCGTTGGATTCACAAGAATAAATAATATCTATAGTTACTATAATCACAATGATTACTATAAACGATATCACAAAGAGCTTTGGCTCGCTGCAGGTGCTTAAAGGCATCGACTTGCATATCGACAAAGGCGAGGTGGTAAGCATCGTGGGCCCCTCTGGGGCAGGAAAGACAACGCTGCTTCAGATAATAGGCACACTGGACCGTCCTGATACGGGCCGTGTGATCGTTGACGGCATCGATGTCACAAAGATGTCGTCAAAACGACTCTCAGACTTCCGCAATAAGCATCTGGGATTCGTGTTCCAGTTCCATCAGCTTCTGCCGGAGTTTACGGCCATCGAGAACATCATGATTCCTGCCTATATTGCAGGCACATCACACCGTCAGGCCAAGGAACGCGCCAAGGAACTGCTGGACTTCATGGGACTCGCAGACCGTGCCACCCATAAGCCCAACGAGCTCTCTGGAGGTGAGAAGCAGCGTGTGGCTGTGGCCCGTGCCCTGGTGAATAACCCTGCCGTGATTCTCGCCGACGAGCCCTCAGGATCGCTCGACACCAAGAACAAGGAAGAGCTGCACCAGCTCTTCTTCGACCTGCGCGACAAGTTCGGACAGACATTTGTCATCGTCACTCACGACGAGACACTCGCCTCTATCACAGACCGCACCATCCACCTTCGCGACGGTCTCATCGAAATCCCATTAGACCCATCATCCCCATCAGAACCATCTTCCCCATTAACCCCATCAGAAGAATGCTTAAACTCGGAGAATACCATACCCTCAGAATAAAGAAGCGCCTTGAGTTCGGCCTCTACCTCGACGGAGGCGACGAAGGAAACATCCTGTTACCCAACCGTTATGTCACCCCCAACATGAAGATTGGCGACGAGATAGAAGTGTTTATCTATCTCGATCAGGACGAGCGCACCATTGCCACCACAGAACATCCTATCGCAAAAGTGGGTGAATTCGCCTATCTGGAGTGTGCCTGGACCAACGAGTACGGTGCTTTCCTGAAATGGGGTCTGATGAAGGATCTGTTCTGTCCCTTCCGCGAACAGAAACAGCGCATGGAGATCGGCAAGACCTACTACGTGTATATCATGGAAGACGAGAAAACCCATCGCCTGATGGCGACAGCGAAGGTAGAGAGGTATCAGAAGACAACAGGACGTGAGCGCGCCCTTGACTTTGCAGAAATCCTACTGCGATATATGTATGAGCACGACGGACACTGCGACCTTGGCGACAAGTCACCATCGGAAGAGATCTCTGCACGCTTCGGCGTATCGAAGAAAGCCTTCAAACAGGCAATAGGCGACCTCTATCGTCGCCGCCTCATCACGATCTCAGACGACGGGCTGCATCTGGCATGATTTTGCGATTGCCTGAGCAACGGTATATGCAGTGGTCCAGGCAGCCTGGAAATTAAAGCCACCTGTCACACCATCGATATCAAGCACCTCACCTGCAAAGTACAGGTGGGGTATATTTTTGCTCTCAAGGGTTGCAGGGTTGACGGCATCGAGCGATACACCACCGCAGGTGACAAACTCATCCTTAAACGGCGCCCGCCCCGCAATCTGATGCGTATCGCCGCCGCTGAGGATATTTGCCAGGCGATTCAATTCTTTCTTGTTCAGGCTGCCCCATCTGCCGTTGGCACGGTCACCAAGGCATTTGCCAACGAGATATGACCAGAGACGTGAGGGAATGCCACAGGGGACGATGGTCTGGAGCTGTTTCTGAGGGTGTCGGATGGTTATCTCATTGAGGGCTGAGAGGACATCGCTGTCATGGAGACAGGTCCAGTTGACTGCGAGCGGCGATTGATAGCCCTGTTCTGCAAGAGAACGCGCCGCATAGCTCGACAACTTCAGTATCGCAGGACCACTCATGCCCCAATGGGTGATCAGTAATGGTCCCTCTGCCCGCATCTTCGTACCAGGAATCACCGTTACGACATGCTCCACCACTGTCCCCATCAACGCCTTTAAGGCCTCATCATCTATCTGAAACGTAAAGAGCGACGGCACAGGTGACTGTATCTCAAGACCTTTCTCAGCCAACCATCTTAAGCCTTCTGCCTTAGGAGAGCCTCCAGTGGTGACTGCCACGAAGTCATAATCACAAAGTTCATCGAGAGAACTGACCTTTGACTCAAGGCGTATCTCCACGTTATGGCGACGCGCCTCTGCCAGAAAACAGTTGATAATCGTGTGCGAATCCTGCGACAGAGGAAATACGCACTGATCCTCCTGCGTCGTGAGTCTGACGCCATGACGCTCAAACCAGTCGTATGCATCCTTCTGCGAAAAACCTTTCATCAGACGTTTCATCAGCCGATGCCCACGAGGATAGACCGCTTGCAGATCACGCACATCGGCAAAGGAGTTGGTACAGTTGCAGCGTCCGCCACCAGAGATCTCCACCTTCGCCAGAACCTTCTTGGATTTCTCGAAGATGGTCACCTCCATCAGCGGGTACATCTTTTTCAGGTTTATCGCCAGAAAGAAGCCTGCAGCCCCTCCACCAACAATCGCCGTCTTCATTGTCCGCCTAATCGTGAGAAATACTCAGCGACATCTTCCCAGGTCTTGAAGGTATCGCTGCCAAACTGCAGATGTGTCGCCATACCGTTCCATTTCTCTGCTGTCGAGACGAAGTAGTCTCCATAAAGCAACTCCCTCTGATTGGTGAACACCGTATGTCCCCAGGCTGGCACGTTCACAAACGCATACAGCCACTGGTTGACATCATCGTAATAATTTGTATCTACAGGAGCGTCTGCAACGAAGTATAATTGGTAGTTATCAAGCAGCGCACGTATTGTCTTCTGCGAAGAACTCAGCGGTTTCATATATTTATCGATGAAGGCGTCTATACCTATATATATTATAGGACGCTCCCTTCCTTCCTGCTTGTCGTCTATCCAACGAATCACAGGCAGGACAGAGTGCATAAACGAATTGTCGTTCATCCTGTGCTCACCATGAAAACGAATCGCAACAGGATAGTGCTCACGAAACAGGTCGTAGGTATTCACCGTTGTGTCCTCATCGCCAAAAAGTCCCCAGACTTTGCCTTTTTCTTCTGGTGTCACCTGAGCAAAGCACTGGTCTGTCATTTCCTTATACTCCTTCACCAGTGCCTTTGTCACCATAAAGTCCTGCACGCCGTCCTGACGTGGGTTGGAGAAGTGCTGCGCCCCTATCATCCCATGTTCCTTCATCGTGTCGCCCATCTGTAAGGCTGGGTTCACGAGGATACGGTCAAAGCCGTAGAGCATCTCAGTATACATGCCGCCCATCGAAGTGCCGATGATGAGATCAGGCTTCTCACGCTCGCATACGTCATGCAGGAGGTCGATTGCCTCCTGAGGACGTATAGGAAGATCTGGAGCTGTCACCTCAGCATTGGGCAACACCTCACGGATACGTGTCACCGTTCCACTCTGTCCACTGCTACCAAAGCCGTGAACGTACATCACCTTCTTACCCTTGAATAACTCAGGATACTGCTTAATATACGGATTCCCCTCCATCAATTCTCAATTCTCAATTTTCAATTCTCAATTCTCCATTAGAACCGCCACCTGCTTGGAATCTGACGTTCTGGCCACAAGTGCTTGCAGTAGCGATAGTGCAAATAGTCGAGATACTGTGTAAAACCAGTGAGACGCTGTTTGAAACTGTCGAAGTCCTTACGTTCAGGCTGTGTCCACTGCACCTCAGCAAGTGCTGTCATTCGTGGCAGTGCCTGATACTCCACCATCTCCTCGTTAGTCATATACTCCGACCACAGATTCGCCTGTGTTCCCAAAATGTGACTGCGAGCCTCTACTGATAGTGAGTCTGGAGCAGGGTCGAGCGCATAGACCTTCTCTATAGGGATGAAGCCTCCACAACGGCTGGGTTCGAATAGCTGATCCTCCACCTGCTGATAGTCGAAATAGCAGTGGGTGGTGGGAGCCATCACCACATCGTGACCAGCCTCAGCAGCCTTTGCCCCTGGAGCCATACCTCTCCACGACATAATCATTGCATCCTTTGGACTGCCGTCAAGAATCTCATCCCATCCCAAAGCCCTGCGCTTGTGAGCCGTGAGATAGTCGAAGACACGCCGTGTGAAGTCTGCCTGACTCAGCGACTTGCACTTCTCACACGCTTTCCAACGGTCAGTAGGCGTCTCGTCGCCTCCGATATGTATCACCTCCGATGGGAAGATCTCCATGATCTCCGCTAACACATCCTCCACAAACTGATACACCTTCGGATTGCCTATGCAGAGCACATCCTTATAGACGCCCCAGTAGTGTCCCACCTGGTATGGGCCGCCTGTACATCCCAGTTCTGGATAGCTTGCAAGTGCTGCTAACATGTGACCAGGCATGTCTATCTCAGGCACTACGGTGATATGACGCGCTGCTGCGTATGCCACTATCTCACGAGCCTCTTCCTGAGTGTAATAGCCGCCATGAGGGGTATTGTCGTCGAGGTCGGAATTTGTACCGATAATCGTACCAGAACGCTTCGAGCCCGTCTCTACCAGCTTAGGCCATTTCTTAATCTCGATACGCCAGCCCTGATCATCGGTGATGTGCCAGTGGAAGATATTCATGTTATGCAGCGCCAGCAGGTCGATGAACTTTTTTGTGAAGTCTACTGACCAGAAATGACGCGAGCAGTCCAGATGCATCCCTCGCCATGCGAATCGCGGCGCATCGCTGACGACAGCAGCCTGCAACTGGAACATCTCAGAAAGTGTCTGACCCTTTGTGAGGTCATTTGCCGCCAACGTCTTCCGTAGCGTCTGTATGCCATAGAACACACCAGCAGCAGAGCCTCCCTGAATAGTTACGGCCTTGCTATTGACGGTCATCACATATCCCTCAGTGGCAGTGACCTTCGGCGATATCGACAGTTCGATACAACGCGCCTTCTTAGGACGCTTCGTGACAATCTGGAAGTCGGCACCTGTCAACTCTGCGAGATACTGCTGCAGAAACGCTGCCTCGCGCTGCAAGTCCTCAGTAGCCACAATCTGCACAGCCGGATCAATCGTAAACGGCTCTCCTTTCTGCATCTGGATACTCTGCGGTTTTGGGATAATCTCATAGTCAGCAGCCTTCAGCCCTATACTAATCAACAACCCAAGAATTAATAACAGCTTTCTCATCTTCCTTATCTATAAATCCTTTAATCCTTAGAATAAAAAAGTCCTCTCCTTAGAAATGATATTCTACAAACGCCTCCATCGCCTCGTAGCAGGCGAGTCCCAGCTCATCATATTTCTTCGCCGTATCGCGGTTACGATCCTCAGCACGCTGCCAGAACAGACGGTCATCATTGCCCAAGAACGGTGCGCCCTCCATCTGACTCTGATGTCTCAGGATAGAGTTACGTTTCTCTCGCAGTTCCTCTGGCGACATCGGCACACACATCTCTATATCTGCCACATCCCACTCAGCCCAAGCACCGCGATACATCCATACGCGACAGTCCTTCAACCACTCTTCTCCTGCCTTCTTGATCTCATCGATGGCAGCAAGCACGGCGTCAGTACACTTTCGATGCGTGCCATGAGGGTCTGCAAGATCAGCAGCCACATAGACCTGGTGCGGCTGTATCTCATTGAGCAACGCTATGATCGGTTCTACGTCACGCTCCGACATCGGCAGCTTCTCAATCTTACCGCTCTCGTAGAAAGGCAGGTCGAGGAAGTGGATATGGTCTTTGGGAACATGGTTATAGCCACAGGCATTGCGCGCCTCTCCCCGACGGATAAGTCCTTTCACGGTGAGGATGGCCTGATTGTCCCAGTCGCCCTCCTGTTTCTCCTTGAGATAGGTCATGATCTCACGGTAGCGAATTTTGATGACCTCGTCGGAACCATTGGCAAAGAGCTGGTTGAAACCGTTGATGAAGTGCATATACAGTCTCACCTCTTCGTCAGCCACGGCGATGTTGCCACTCGTCTCGTAGGCGATATGCACGTCGTGCTGCTGTTGTTTCAGTCTTCGGATAGTGCCACCCATGGAGATGACATCGTCATCAGGATGAGGCGAGAAGACGATGACTCGCTTCGGATATGGCTTTGCACGCTCAGGACGAGTACTGTCGTCGACATTGGGCTTTCCACCAGGCCATCCGGTGATGGTGTGCTGGAGTTCGTTGAACACCTGGATGTTCACAAGACCTGCCTGTCCGCCATATTGCTCTACGAGATACCCAAGACCGTTGTCCATATAATCCTTCGTGGAGAGTTTCAGCAGGGGCTTGCCTACCTTGAAACACAAATCGATTACCTGCCTGCGCAAATTGTGCTCAGGCATCTTAATGTTAGCTGTTAGATTCAGATTCATACTTATATTGTTTATATGGTTTGTTTACAGGGTATCTATTTCTCCCCCTGAGTAGGGGGAGCCAGAGGGGGTCTGATTCATTGACAATGCCGCGCGATCAGACCACCCCTAACCCCTCCTACTCAGGAGGGGAATCCTGCGGAAGCAGAACGACACCCGTTTGTTTCTTGCCGTCCATCATAATCTTCATCGGTTTATCGAAGCGTACGTGACGTACATACTCCGTTTCCTGTATCGCAGGCATCGCATCAAGCACTTCCTGCTGGAACACACCGTCACCCGTATAGGTATTGATAGTGAAGTATCCTACGCCGAACGATGTCAGATTCTGGAAGAAGTGCGTACCCTGCGAGGGATCCACATGATAGTTCTTCAGCCCCGACTCCACGATGACTCTCGCTGCCGAGATATGCGGCCACTTCACTGGTATTCCCAGCCAATAGTCGCTCGATCCCCAGCGTCCTGGGCCTATCAGCACGTAGTTCTTGTCGGCATTGAGGAACTCCTGGTTGATCTTCTCTATCTGCGACGCGATGGTGGGGTTGTTGGCTGCCGTGAAGTTATCGTCGGTCTTCACATACACCACATCCACCACATCCTCAGAGATACCGTGTCCGAGGGAATTGTTCGAGCGCAACAGGCATTCCGAATCAGGAATCTTCTGCAGGTCTTCATCGAGCACTTGCTTAGAGTCCACGATAGGCCGAATCTGCAAGAGATAGAACTCACCCGTGCGGTCGTTGTTCAGATTACATGCGAATTCTATCTCCACAGGGCGTTTCATCGCCTCCGAACCGTATTTCTGCGCCATCTGCAGGAGCTCAGGCAACGGGAAGATGCCCTGTTGCAGCACACCGCAGAAGGAGATGATCTTCCGTCCGCCCTCGTAGATGCCATCGCGTATCATCTGGTCCACAGGGTCGTAGGTCGAGGCGATATATGTCAGGCTTCCGTCAACGTCGGCCTGCTTCACACGCAGACTCTTGATGTTGAAACCGTCGTCCACCTTGAAGTCATCACCGATATGCGACATATCGAGGGCGTAGAATCGCGTCTGCGTCTCTTTCAGCGCAGTATCCATCTCCGACATCTGCAATATCTGATGTGGATGATACGGCGATACGCGCAGCGTCTGACCACCGTCGACGATATATTTTCCCAGTCCAAGGGCGAGGCTGGCGATACCCTCCTCTGCCGTCTCGTCACCGATGGGATAATAGTTCAGCGAACGCAGCACACCCGAGAACGTGGGATAGTAGATGTCACCATACTTCTTGCCCACCACCTCCTGCAGTATCACCGCCATCTTCTCCTGGTCGATGACGTTCTGCGTGGCAAGCATATAGGCCTTCGAGTCTTTATAATAGACGGACGCGTACACACCCTTGATGGCACATGCCAACATCCGCAGCATCTCGTACTTGTCGTCCAGCAGGGGTATCATATACGTACTATAGATACCCGCAAACGGCTGGTAGTGGCTGTCCTCAAGGAGCGATGACGAACGTATGGCAATAGGACCATGAACCACATCCATGAACGTCATGAGGTCGTCAACAAGATTCTCTGGCAGACGACCGTGGAGGAAGTAGCTCAATATCTCCTCATCAGGG
>JAEEGL010577294.1_pt1 | contig 18590 bp, 8 predicted proteins | sample 9134231 | NCBI WGS metagenome assembly JAEEGL01 (sample SAMN16246548, study PRJNA631951) | gut metagenome | biome: gut microbiome; feature: rumen; material: fiber-attached | host: Bos | place: Iran: Karaj | collected 2018-10 | reverse complement strand
TTCGGTTTGCATCATGCTAACCTGGTTGTCGGCCAGACTTTTGAGCAGGAGAATACCAACCTTCTGACTGCATGGGGTGTCAACTTCACAGAGCCTTACTATCTGCAGATCCAGAACGCAAAGGACAGAAATGCCGAGTCGTTCGAATATAAGCATACGATGGCTTCTTATATTGCTCGTCTGAACTATGATTACGACGGCAAGTATCTGCTTTCTGCCATTGTTCGTCGTGATGGTAGCTCACGTCTGTCAAAGGATCGTCGCTGGGATACCTTCCCCTCAATCTCTATTGGTTGGCGTTTTGACAAGGAAAAGTTCTTCCCCATTGATCACAATATCGTGAACATGTTCAAGGTTCGTGCCAGCTATGGTGAACTGGGTAATGAGAACATCGCCGATGGTGCCTACCAGATGACTATGGCCCGCAATAATATGACCTATAGCTTCGGCAATCAACCTGTCACAGGTTCTGCCGCTTCTACCTTCGTGGTTGAGGATGTATACTGGGAGAAGAAAAAGACCATGAACGTTGGTATTGACCTGGCTTTCTTCAATAACCGCATTGAGTTCACAGCAGAATGGTATAAGAACAAGTCTCAGGATCTGCTCTTCTCACATGTTCCTGTGCCCAACAGTGGTGGTTTTGCCAATGCTGAGGTTACTATGAACGCTGCTTCTATGGAGAACAGCGGTCTGGAGTTCTCTCTGACCTATCGTAACAACGACCATCCTCTGAAGCATCAGATCAGTGCCAACTTCAGTACACTGAAGAATAAGGTTACTTCACTTGGTTTCGGAACAGAGACCTATCGTGATCCAAACAACCTGGATTATATCACCATCGTTGGTCAGGAAGTTGGTCAGTTCTATGGCTATGTCTACGAGGGTATCGCTCGTACACAGGCAGAACTCGATGCTCACAACGCCGTAGCCAACCAGCCTGGTTCAAATGTTGGTGACTGCATGTATAAGGATATGAATGGTGATGGTCAGATTACCGATGAGGATCGTGTCGTTCTGGGTGGTGGTCTTCCAAAGATCAATTTCGGTCTGAGTGCACATCTGGAGTACAAGAACTTCGATCTGAGCATTTCTACCTTTGGCGCTTTGAATTATCATGTTGCTGATGGTATCTATAACAACCTGAACTCATGCTATGGTTATGGCAACAAGGATGTGGATATCCTTGGCGCTAACCAGTGGTCTGGCGACACCTATACTTCTAGTGTTCCCCGTACCTATCTCTCTAACAATGCAACGATGGCTTGGAACGATCTGTTCAGTGAGCGCAAGATCCAGAACGCAGCTTACTGGAAGATTGCTAATATAGAGTTGGGTTACAACTTACCTGACAAGATCTTCAAGAATATTGTCAGTGGTGTACGCGTCTATGTATCTGCTCAGAATCTCTATACTTTCACAAAGTATCACGGATATAATGTTGACTATGCTGGTGGCACATTCACCCCAGGTCTCAACTGGTGTTCTTACCCCAGCGCTCGCAGCTTCATGGGTGGTCTCCTCTTTACGTTTTAAAGGAAAAAAGTAAAAAGGTAAAACAGTAAAATGAAATACAATATGAAACTATATAAAATTTCACTTGCCCTGATTCTGGGCCTTGGCACGATGACATCGTGCGAAGATAAACTGGACGTGGTAAACGTCAATCAGCAGACTGCAAGCACCTTTGGCTCAACTGCCAAGGAATTGGAGGAATGTGTCATCGCAGCCTATAATCACACCCGTATGGAGGGAACCTATGCCCGTGTAGGTTACAATTATGATGTCTGCCGAGGCGATGAGGTTTGGAACTCTTCTCAGGTATGGTATATGCCTTACGATGACCTGAATGCAGCTGTAGATAACGAAATGGACCAGTGGGTATGGCGTGACTGGTATTATACAATCAATGTATGTAACTATATCCTTTATCGTGCTGGTCAGGACAACTCAGCTTTGTCAGATGACATGAAGCGCGTGGTAGGTCAGGCTCACTTCCTCCGTGGATTGAGCTACTATAACCTGGCAGGCTATTATCAGAATCCTACGTTGATGCTTGATTATGAGGAATATTCTTCACTTGAGACACTCTATTCTGAGAATAGCTCGTATGACGAAGTGCTTGATCAGGCAGAAAGTGATTTCACTGAAGCTATGACACTGCTTCCTTCTCGTGATGCTGGTGGTGAATGGGCCAAGGGCCGTGCCACTTGCGGTGCTGCTGCCGGCTTTTATGCCCGTGCTCTGATGATGCATCCGACAAAGGATAATCTGCAGAAGGCACTTAACGTCCTGAAGGATATCATCAATGGCAAGTATGGTACCTATAAGTTGATGAAGAACTATGGTGATAACTTCCGCGAGGGTCCTGCCTACGAGAACAATGACGAGAGCCTTTATGAGGTTCAGTTCCTGGACTATGGCTCACAGGGTACCGACGACGAGTGGACACCTGTGAACACCAGTGCCAACGCAACTCAGGGTCACGCTATTGAAAGTAACTATACTCCTGGTGATTTCGGTGGTTGGGCTGACCTCTCAGCTTCACCTTGGCTTTATAACCTGTTCAAGGCTGAGCGCACTACCAGCGGTTCTTTGGATCCCCGTCTTTACTGGACTATTGGAACCTACGAGCCTGAGTGGGAAGGTTTTGAGAATGGTAACGTAGCCTTTACAACCCCAATGACGGCTGACAATTATATTGTGACTAACAACAACTTTGGTGGTCTGCCTATCGCCAAGTACACGAATATGCGTACAAACCTTTACTCTAGCGTAGTTACAGGTCTGCACTGCGGTATCAACCTCCGCATTATGCGTTACTCTGACGTACTGCTCCGTGCTGCTGAGTGTGAGAATGAACTCAATGGTCCTACACAGCAGGCTATCGACTGGATCAATCAGGTTCGTAATCGTGCCGGTCTGGCTAACCTGAAGCTCGCCGATTTCGATTCAGCCGACAAGCTGTTCGAGCAGATTGCCAACGTAGAGCGTCCGAAGGAGTTTGGTTGTGAGTACGGTCGTGGTTTCGACCTCATCCGTTGGGGATGGTTCTATAATTCTGGACGTCTGCAGCAGATTACGGAGCATGCAGCTGTCAACTTCTGGACGAAGGCAGCTTATGAGACAGGTAAAATTACCTTTACGCCGAAGGATCCTGTTGATGAAGTAAATAGTGACAAGAGCTCATACGATACCTGGAAGGAAGGACATGAATTTATCCCCATCTATCAGGGAATCTTGAATGCCAACCCCAAACTGGTGGGTAACTCTGCAAATACCAATACCAGCAACGCTAATCTTTATACGACCAATGGTTGGCCCATCCACCCCGTGGTCGATCTCAGCAAGTAAGATAAGGTTATCATTAACAAGTAAAACGAAACAATTATGAAATACATTAATAAATTAGCAACAGTCTTCTGTTCTGCAGCATTAGGGTTGATGCTTCTGACGAGCTGCGAGGGCGGTGATTTGTACACCGTGGGTGCTCCTAGCTGGATTTCTTCAAAAGCAGACTCTATTGCGGAAGCTAAGAAGAACCAAGGTCAAGGTCCAGTGATAGAAGGTTTGCAGGAAGACGTGTATGATATCGGAAAGGCAGACTTTACTGCTGGTTTCTGGACTTTAGGCAAGACATACGTTGTCCCTGCAGGTCAGAAATGGCAGGCTCAGTTCAACCTCACCGTGAATCCTGACAATAAGTATTATAAGAACTTCTATATTGTTCTGAATGATTTCCCTGGCGCTTTAGGCGATGAGTATGGTGTAATCCGTTACGATAACGACCCCACCAAGAACTCTGAGTGGAATACCACGGGAACTGAAATCGATAGAAGTCTTGTTGGTGGTAACTTCACCAACTCTTCAGGTGATGATGATACTGACGGCTCTGTTCAGCAGATGAATGGTTTGGTTACGTTGACCGTCGATCGTAGTAACGGTGGCCTCTTCATCGAGATGACCAATGGTACGCTGACTAAGACCTATACTCAGACCAGTTCATTCCCCTCAACAGGCTCTGATAAAGATCTGGCTTGCCGCGTTGGTGTCGAGGGTTCACTTGTCAGCTTCCTGGGTTCGACGATTGAACCTATCGGTGGTTACACATCCAGGGAGGATAAGCTGCCTCTGTCTATGACACTCAATAGCGTTCCTAAGAAAGTGCTCTTGGGTTCTAAGATTGAAGAAGCTTTTGCCAATGTCACTGCTACTGTACAGTTTGAGCAAGGTGTGACGAAGGATATACCTGCTGCTGAACTCTCGTTCCAGGCTGTTCCTGACATGAACTCGTTAGGTACAAAGACGCTTATGGTTGCCTATAACAAGACATATAAGGGTGAGCTGATTGATAAGGCCGTCATGGCTTCTACTACCTTCGATATTGTTGAAAAGCTGTACACCAGCGTTGGTAGCTCTGATAATACTACTGCGTTCTGGGGCGATCATTCAGAGAATATCAAAGTTGGTCCGAAGGAAACCTTCTATACAAGCTTCACAAACTACACCAGTGGCGCTAATAACTGGAACAACTTCGTAGTAGTACTCTGTCGTGAGGATAATACTGAGTATGCTGTAGTTCGTGCCGATAACTATGGTTGGGGCGACGGCTATGCCGCTTGCACACCGAGTGGTGGTCAGAGCGACTGGGCTGCATGGCTCAAGGCGATGGATGGTGCCAAGGTTAACGTGGCAGTTACCAATCATGGCGATGGTACGGCTGATGTTCAGGCTGTGATGTTTGGCAAAGATGGTAAGGTCTATACTCAGGAGTATAAGGGTATCAACACCATCGATGCTGACGACTTCTACTTCAGATTCACCGTTGACGGTTCTCATATCGAGTTCGATAATGTTATAGGAGCAGAGGATAACTCGACAGCGTTCTGGGGTGCTCACTCTGATATGTGGAATGTGCCTGCAGGCTACACTTGTTCTACGCGTATCAAGAACTTCACAAGTGGAGCCAACAACTGGAACAACTTCTGCGTTGTATTGACACGTGAGGACAATACTGAGTATGCAGTGGTTCGTGCCGACAACTATGGCTGGGGCGATAGCTATGCCGCTTGTACACCAAGTGGTGGCCAGAGTGACTGGGCTGCATGGCTCAAGGCTATGGACGAGGCCATGTGTACAGTCTCTGTTACCAACAGTGGCAGCTCTGCAGATGTAAAATGCATCATGAAGGGCAATGATGGAAAGACCTATAAGCAGGATTACATCGGTATTAGTCCCGTTGATGGACAGGATCTGTTCTTCCGTTTCACGGTTGATGGAAGCCACTTGCTCTTCGAGTAAGATACCTGTTTTTCCACATAATTTAATTAAAGTTAGTATTCTTTCAGAGGGGGCGGACTCATTGGCCCGTCCCCTTTATCTTTTCCTTCTAAAAAAATAATCCGATGAAAGCGAAGACAATCATGTGGTCGCTGTTAGCACTCTTTGTGTCTGTTTCAGCCGCAGGACAGCAGCGTCGCCACTTTCCGACCGAACCATTTCAAACTGACACTCCTATGGTACATGACCCTGTGATGGCCTACGAGGATAGTACGTATCATATCTTTGCCACTGGTATGGGTATTCAACAGATGACCTCCAAGGACCGCAAGATCTGGACCGTATGGCCTAACCCCGTCATGTCAGTCATTCCCAAGTGGGCCCATGACTCTGTGCCTGGTTTTACTCATCATGTATGGGCACCTGACATTATCAAATGGCACAACCGTTGGTGGATGGCATATAGTTGTTCTACATTCGGGCGCAACGGCTCTACCATTGGTTTGCTCAGCAGTCCCAGCCTCTCCTTCCCTGTGTGGAACGATGAGGGTTGTATCGTCACCTCACGTGAGAATCGCGACAACTGGAATGCCATTGACCCCAACTTCGTGATCGACGACAACGACCAGCCCTGGCTCGTCTGGGGTTCCTTCTGGGATGGTATTCAGCTTGCCCGCCTCGATACGACGATGCATATTGCTGCCGGTGAGAGGCCTCGTACTATCGCCCGTCGTTATAATCTGAGTAGTCCTGACGGTAAGAAATCCCTTTCTGTCAATCCTAATCCTCCAAAGAATCCTACGTCCGACTTTGCCGGACCTAATGCGATCGAAGCTCCATTTATCTTCAAACACAACGATTATTATTATCTTTTCGTCTCATGGGATTACTGCTGTCAAGGCTCAAAGAGTAATTATCGAGTGGCTGTAGGGCGTAGCAAGACTGTTGATGGCCCCTATCTCGACCCAGAAGGCAAGGACATGCGCGATGGTGGCGGCATGCTTTTCCTCGAAGGCGACAAGACGAATTTTGAAGCAGCCGGACACTGTGCAGCATATACCTTTGATGGTGAGGATATCTTTATCTGCCATGGTTACAGCGTTGCGCACGGAGGTGCTTCAATCCTGATCCAGCGTCCCATCCACTGGACTTCTGATGGATGGCCCAAATTGAATTAAATAAATAAAACGAAAAGTGATAAAGTGAAAAGTTATGGATTGTAAAGATAGTAAAAAAAAATTCAGAGTTAGTTTAAAAATATATTTGATAGCGATTTGTTTCCTTTTCGCTTTTCACTTTTCGTTGTTGACAGCTCATGCTCAGTCGTGGACTGCCGACAACGGCAATGGTACGTTTACTAATCCCCTGTTCTACGACGAGTTTTCCGACCCAGATATCCTTCGTGTTGGCGACGACTACTATCTCGCAGGAACCACTATGCATACGGTGCCAGGATTGGTTATATTGCACTCTAAGGATCTCGTGAACTGGGAGAATATCTCGTATTGTTTCGACCGTTTCGATTTTGATGACGATGCTTTTTCTCTGAAAAATCACAAGGAAATCTATGGTCAGGGCGTGTGGGCACCTGCCATCCGTTATGCCAACGGACAGTTCTATGTGTTTACCAACATTAATGGCAAGGGTTTGCAGTGCTATACTTCGAAAAATATTCGCGGACCTTGGAAACATCATAATATGCAAGGCCGTATCTACGACCTCTCTGTACTCTTCGATGACGATGGTAAGATCTACGCCATTCATGGTTATGGCGAAGTGAAGTGTACGGAACTTAAACCAGACATGAGCGGCCCAATCGAGGAGACGGAGCGTACCATCATCCCCGAAGGCAATGCTGTAGGGGAAGGGCATCATATATACAAAATAGGTGGAATGTACTACCTGATCTCTACTGATTATCGTCCCAATGGGCGAACCCTCTGCTCACGCTCGAAGAGTATCTGGGGACCTTATGAGACGATTACCATCACAGCCGATGAGACCTTTGGCTATCATGCAGCTCCGCTGACAGAGGTACCGCAGGGTGAACAGTACCGCATCGGTCATGATGGTACCAACTTTGGTATTCCCGAGGTCGACAAGGATGCTACCGCCTGCACGAATATTCATCAGGGTGGCATCGTTGAGGACCAAAGTGGACAGTGGTGGGCGCTGTTGATGATGGATTTCCACAGCATAGGCCGTACAGTGACATTAGCCCCTATTACTTGGAAAGACGGCTGGCCCATGCTTGGTCTTGAGGGCAATCTTGGCCGTGCACCGAGGACCTGGTTCAAACCTAATATCAATGCAGATGTTCAACCTTATGCTCCATATGAGCGCAGTGAGAACTTCAATGACAAAACTCTCGGGCGGGTTTGGCAATGGAATCATAATCCTGACGATAGTAAGTGGAGTCTGAAGAACGGCCGCCTGCGTCTGCAGTCGATGCCTGCAGAGCAATTGATGTGGGCTCGTAACACGCTTACCCAACGTGTTATAGGTCCCAAGAGCATTGTGACTGTCGAGTTATTTACGAAAGGGATGAAAGATGGCGATGTAGCAGGCCTTGGTAATATTAATGTTCCTTGCTCGTGGATAGGAGTCGTTAAGGACGGCAAGACACTCTCACTACGTTGTTTCGAACAAGCTACTAATGACACAGTAGAAGTGAGAAGTGGAGAAGTGAAAAGTGAGAAGTTATGGCTGCGCATGGTGGGCGACTACGACCACGATCGTGCCCATTATGAATATTCGTTCGATGGAACCAGTTATCAGCAGGTAGGTCGCGAAATGCCGCTTAGCTATCAACTCATCTCTTTTCAGGGATCACGCCATGCACTTTTCGCCTTCAACCATAAGGGTAAGAATGGCGGTTATGCAGAGTTCGACAATTTCACCGTTGAGGAACCACAAGCAGACCGAAGTGGCAATATCCCTTACGAAAAGACGTTTCGCATTGTCAATCTAGCTACAGAAAAGCCAATGATAGCGCTGCCTCATGGTCTGATGTACGACACAGACGCCTCTGATCATAGCGTGCAGACGCGTTTCCGACTTATCGACAAGGGACAAGGACAAGTCATTCTTCAGTGTGAGGATGGGCGCTATGTGTTCTGCTCTGGATATGGTATTGCTGGCGATGTGCGTTTGACTGCGGATGAATCGAAAGCCGAAGTTTTCCTGTGGCAGGACTACTTGAATCATGAATTTATGCTGATGTCGATGCGCACCCATCGATATATCGGTAAAAACCCGACTACAGGCAGTCCTTATTTGATGGATTTCCCAGGTGCAGACCCAGCCCGACGCAATGGAGCTGTATTTCGTTGGGAAGAATAATGCCAAAGAACTTGCAAATAAAAAAAAGATTTTGTATCTTTGCGGAGAAAATTAAAAAAATAAACTACTGAATGATGAAAAAATACCTGTTTTGCCTATTTTCGGCCCTATTTGCGGTCTCAGCAACCGCCTATGAACTGAAGCGTGTTAGTGTGCATGACCCCAGTATCGTGTGGGATCCAAGTTCTAAGACGTATTACATCTTTGGATCACATCGTGCGGCTGCCAAGACTACCGATCTGATGAGTTGGACGGCCTTTACGGCCCCTTGGAAGACGGCTACAAGCGACAATGCTGCAAACAATGTGGCTTTCGAGACCCCAGCAGTAAAGAAAGTAAAGAAAGGTGGCGTTGATGTAGATTTCCCAGCTTTCAGTGCAACGAAGTGGTCGGCCAAAGGTGGCAGCGGCTACAATGTCGATGGGAATATGTGGGCACCTGATGTTATATATAATAAGGTGTTGAAGAAATGGTGCATGTACCTCAGCATCAATGGCAATTCTTGGTACTCCAGTATTATTCTTCTCACAGCTGACAATATCGAAGGTCCTTACCTCTATCAGGGGCCAGTCGTTATCAGTGGTTTTAAGAATGGTACGGAATATAAGGAAACCGACTTTGAATTGGTATTAGGCCCTCAAAGTTCGTTACCTGAGCGTTATGCTACTGGTGACAAATGGGGAGATCGTTATCCCAATAATATCGACCCTTGCGTGTTTTATGACGAGGAAGGCAAGTTATGGATGACCTATGGTTCTTGGAGTGGAGGTATCTGGATGCTCGAACTCGATGAGAATACCGGTCTACGCGATTATGATGTCACTTACGAACTTATAGGCTCTGGCAATGGTATTACCGTCGATCCCTATTTCGGCAAAAAGATAGCAGGAGGTTATTATGTCTCAGGCGAAGCTTCTTATATTGAGTATATAGGAGGTTATTATTTCCTTTTTGTCACTTATGGCGGATTGGCAGTAGGAGGTGTTGCTGGTGACTACAACAATGGTGGTTATCAGATGCGTGTATTCCGTTCAGAGAAACCTGACGGTCCTTATCTGGATGCACGAGGCACTGATGCTGTCTTTGCCAGTTATAAGTTGGACTTTGGCCCCGATGCCAACGACAACCGTGGTGTGAACATCTTTGGAGCTTATGGTGACTGGGGCAATCAGACCAAAGGCAAAAACAGCGAACGTTCTCAGGGGCATAACTCCATTATCGCTGCAGAGGATGGGTGTACATATCTGGTTTATCATACTCGATTCCAGAACCGTGGTGAAGAGCATGAGGTACGTGTTCATCAGGTGTTCCAGAATGAAGACGGCTGGTTAGTGGCTGCACCATTCGAATATACTGGTGAGACGGTGAAAAGTGCCGACATCGCAACTTCACAGCAAGTCCCAACCACCCAGGTTGCAGGCAGTTATAAATTACTCACTCATCCATTCAAATTGGATCATAGGATAAAAGAACTGGCCAAGCCCGTAGATATCGAGTTGAATGCCGATGGTACCATAACGGGTAGCACTACTGGCACATGGAGTGTAAAGGAGGGAACCTCTTATATCACCATTAACCTCGATAAGGAATATAAGGGGGTTATTGTAGAACAGACTTTGGAGCCTACCAGCGACAAGACTATCGCTTTTACAGCCCTAAACCGCAATGGTGTCACCATCTGGGGTTATAAACCCATTGAATCCACAGGCATCAGAGATGCAAAAGCAGGAATTCAGCAAGCTGAAAGGATATACGATCTCAGCGGCCGTCTCGTCACGACTCCACTACAAAAGGGTATCTACATCCGGAACGGCAAGAAATATGTGCATCCGTAGTTGGATAATATGTTTGTTTCTGGCGGTGGCGATGAATACTGCTGCCCAGGATATTGAGATTGTGGTGCATCGTGGTGCTAATGCCTTGGCACCTGAGAATACCATTGCCTCAACGGACTCGGCATTGAAATATGGGGCGAAGTGGATTGAGGTCGATGTGCGCAAGTCGAAGGATGGCGTACTGTTTAATCTGCACGACGAGACACTGGATCGTACGACGAATGGCAAGGGCTTGCTCTCCGACATGCTGGCTGAGGATGTGCGCAAACTCGATGCTGGCAGTTGGTTCGGCCCGCAGTTTGAGGGTACTCCTCTACCATCGATTGCAGAGATGCTGGACTATCTGAAGGACAAGGCCTATGTCTTCTTCGACGTGAAGCGAGGCACGCCTATTCCTTCTTTGGTCAAGCTTGTGCGCGAGAAGGGCTTTGCGGATAAGAGCTTCTTCTGGTTTGGCGACGAAGCGATGCTTCATGAATTCATGGTCCTGGCCCCAGAGATGAAGATCAAGGTGAATGCCGGCGACATCGACCGACTGATCTACTGGCAACGGATCTGTAAGCCTGCGTACGTCGAGATTGCTCCAGAGAAGATTACAGATGAGTTCCGTGCCTATTGCCACCAGCATGGCATCATGGTGATGGCCGCCTGTCAGGAAGACGACACCTCGCAGTTCCAGCTGGTCATCGACAACAAGGCAGACCTCGTCAACCTCGATCGCCCAGAGGTATTCCTACCGCTGTTGCGCAAGGCTCAGTCTACCTGTACCCTCCGGACAGACCTCTTGCAGATTCCTGCCGACGGACGAACGCTCTGCACCCAGCAATTGCAGCAGGCCATTGACGATATATGTAAGAAAGGTGGTGGGCGATTGGTGCTGACCAAGGGCACTTATCTGACGGGTGGTTTGGTGATGCGTTCTGGCGTGGAGCTATTTTTGGAAGAAGGAGCCACACTTCTGGGCAGTACCAATCCCTATGACTATCAGCCCATCAGTGTGACCCATTCCAACGATACTCGTAACGACAATGCCTCGATGGCGCTTATCATGGCCGACGGGGCAGAGCACATCAGTATCATGGGCAGCGGCACCATCGACGGGCAAGGACTGGCCCTGGCGCTGCATGTCGACAGCCTGCACCATACGGGCGAACGTCCCGATCCTCATTATAACAAGCGCCGCCAGCGCCCCAGTGAGACAGCGCGTCCGAAACTGTTCTTCCTGCATGGCTGTTCCGATGTCGCGATCGATGGCGTTCACCTGAGGAACAGTGCCAACTGGGGACTGTCGCTTCATCTCTGCGAACAGGTGAGGCTGACGCGACTCGACATCGAGAACCGCGCCTATTGGAACAACGACGGCATCGACTTGACGGATTGCAAGCATGTGCTGGTAGCCGACTGCCAGATCAACTCTGCCGACGATGGTGTCTGTCTGAAGTCATATCATGCTGACAGCGAATGCTACGACATCGAGATAGCACGTTGCGATATCCGTAGTAGTGCTTCTGCCGTGAAGTTTGGTACGGCCTCCTGGGGTGGTTTCCGCAAGATTCATGTGCATGATATCAAGGTACAGGATACTTTCCGTTCTGCCATTGCCATCGAGAGTGTCGATGGTGGTGTGATTGACAGCGTCCTGGTTGAACGGATCGAGGCCAAGAATACGGGTAATGCTTTCTTCCTCCGTTTAGGTCAGCGGGCAGGTGATCGTCCCGGTGTATTAAGGAATGTGACGATCCGGCAGTTGAAATGCGAGGTACCCTTCGGACGTCCTGATGAGGCTTACGACCTACGAGGTCCGGAGGTGGATTTCTTCCATAATCCTTTCCCTTCCAGTATTTCTGGCTATCCTGACCATCGCATCGAGAACGTCACGATCGAGGATATCGAGGTTTCTTATCCAGGACGCGCCACCAAGGGTATGGCCTATATACCCCTCTGGCGAGTAAAGGATGTGCCAGAGCAGATTCAGAAGTATCCAGAGTTCTCGATGTTTGGCGAGCTCCCTGCCTGGGCCCTTTATGTGCGTCATGTCGATGGTCTCAATCTTCATAATATCCGCTTCACCCTCCGTGATGCCGACTTCCGCCCAGCCTTCGTCTTCGATGATGTCGAGGATATGAAGATGGAGAACATGACGCCCTCAGACAAGGAACAGATTTTCGTAAACGATTAGTTTTATTCGTAGTCGGTAGGATCGGGGATGCCTGCCTCTGCGAGGGCTTCCTGTCGCTCTACGCAGGTACCGCATTTTCCGCAATGCTTGTCGCCACCACGATAGCACGACCAGGTCTTGCTGTAGTAGATGCCTAACTCCTTACCACGGGCAGCAATCTGTCCCTTGGTCATATTACAATAAGGCGAAAGCAGATGCACGCCGTTATAGGTGCCTGCGTGGGCAGCAGCGTCGAAGGCCTCTACGAATTCCGGACGACAGTCAGGATAGATGGTATGATCGCCCCCATGATTGGCCATCATCACATATTGCAGGTCGTTGCTCTCTGCCATACCTGTGGCGATGGCGAGCATGATGCCATTACGGAAAGGCACCACCGTCGACTTCATGTTCTCATCAGCATAATGCCCTTCTGGAATGGCCTCGTCGCCTGATAACAGTGAACTGCGGAAGTACTGTGACATGAAGTCGAGGGGAATCACCAGATGTCTGATACCCAATCGTTCGCAATGGTACTTGGCAAAAGGAATCTCTTTTGCATTATGATTGCTGCCATAATCGAACGAAATGGCCAGCGCGATACGTTCCTGATAGTCGTAAAGCAGGGTCGTGGAGTCCATGCCTCCGCTGAGAATCAATATACAATCCTTCATATTTTTTTCTTTTTGCTTGCAAAAGTACTAAAAAAATATAATTATGCAACATAAATCCTCAAAAAAACAACACTTGTCAACTGTTTTATTTATCTTTGCATAGCTTTATTGTTTAATGATCATATAACTAAAAATGTAATTATGGCTAAGCTAACGTTAACAATTTATGATATCGTAACTCAAGAAGGTACAGCTACGAATCCGGAAATGAAGAGCGATATATCCTTATCTATTGGAGACGGTGATGTTGAAGGAACTATCTCAAAAGAGATACCCATTAAGACCCTGTATCCTATCTTAACACCACTGGGAAAAGTATTAGGAAGAAAAGTCAGGATTGATTTTAAACTCTCTCTTGTGGATTTCAGCTTCCAGCAGAAAATGTATACCCCAGACGAATTGACTGCTAAAATCTATGTTAACTACAGTTCTGATTCAAGTGGAAAAGAACAGATGTTGAAGTTTTATATGGATGATTTGGCTCAATTGTTTGCCAATAAGAAGGTGTCACTTACTTGTAGCAATATTGTCGACGGTAAAGAAGAATCCTATATAGTGGGCCAAGACTTCTATGTGCATGAGGTTATTCCGTGCAAGTATCCCAACAAGATATATGTTACGCTGAGAATCTATAGCCCGGATAAGATGCTGACCTTAACGCAGTATAGCAGATGTTGGACGGCCAAGAAGCTCAGCGCCAATATCCTGAAGAGTGAGTTGACGAACTATAAGCTCCCTTACGATACAGACAAGTGCGTACAATGTGATACGACACAGATGAAACACTTGCTCAAGGACAGTAAGGAACATATTTTCCCTTATCTGGTGCAGTACAATGAGAGTTTCTACGACATGTTGTGTCGTACCACTAACCGCTGGGGTGAGTTCATGTACTACTACGATGGTAAGATCCACATCGGTTATGATGACGACAAGGGGAAAGCCAAGGAGATTGTCGATGGCTATAAGTCGATATCCTACTACGACTGTACGTCGGCTCAGCCTAAACAGGAAAACGCAGGTACGTTCGTGTGTGAAGCACCTTACGATAACAACGTGCTGAACAGTACTGTGAAGAAAGACGGTGCTGCCAAAGTCTTTGCCACCATCAAGAACATGGCTGATATGGATGCCGGTGCTGATTATTATTGGTTAAGTAAAGTAGGCCAAGTGCTTACTAACAACAAGCCGATCATGAACTTCATGTTCGACACAGCTGTCAACGACTTGCTTATGTGGGCACAACAAGAGGCCTTGGTCAGCCAATATAACGATAAGCACAATGAGGCTTATTTCAAGAAAAAGAAAGAACATATCTCCATGCTTGACGAGCAGTATAGTAATGGCAATAAGACCTTAAACCAGTTCTCTGAAGCCAGTCCCATTGTCGGTGCTAAGGATTACGCAGCCATTCTGACTGGTGAGATGATGGCAGAACGTAATAACATTGTTATTGATTATGACACCTATGCACCAAACCTGCACATCGGACAGCTCATCAAGGTAGACGATAAACTATATATCGTCAGTGGGATTACTGCCAAGTCGGAGACCATCAATACCTACAAGATAGAGAATAAAACAGAAGTGGTAGTGGTTCCCACGACGAAACTCGTATTCTACGTGAATGCCATTGGCATGAATGAAGACAAGCGATTCTACCCCACAATGATTCCATCGGGACATATCCGTACCAGTGGTCCACAGGTGGCTGTGGTAGTCGATACGGACGATCCTATCATGAGGAACCGCGTTCGTGTGAAGTATCCTTGGCAGCTTACTTCCGTCAATCCTGCCTATGAGAAAATCGTGGCTTCCGACTTGAAGAGCCATGATGTTTCGGACGCCACGCCTTGGCTGATCTACGCCTCAGCCAATGGCCCCGCTGGAGCCGGCGTCCACGGCAGACATTATTTGGCAGAGAAAGTATTAGTGAATTATGCCAACAACAACGTGGAGCGCCCCTACGTGGTGGGTGCTGTCTCTACGGCAACTCCAAAAGCGGTTAAGATCGGCTCTGCCTTATTGCAGGCGCCCAATGGTGAATATATTAAGGTACACGAGGGCACAGGCAAGGGCGCCACAGCCTTTATGGCCAACTTCACCCCTGGCCTGAGCCTCGCCAATGGCTTCGTTGATATGCCCGATATCTTTGGCGACAGCGAGATGAGCAAATGCTTCGAAGGCGGTGTGGATATGGGCGACAGGTATGGCATCTGGAAAATCAGCGGCTCTACCGATAAGCGTGCCATTAACATCAGCTCGCCCTGGGGTACCGTGTCTGTCAATGCTTTTACAGGCATCTCGATCAATGCCCCCAACGGCAACATTAGTATCAAAGGTAAGAACGTATCCATCGAAGCAGGCAACAACCTGACACTCACTTCGGGCACTAACATCAGGAACAAGTTTGCCTCGACATACGGTGACGGAGCTGCGTTCAATATCCTCAGCTTTATGTATGATGTGGAGGCAATGGTTGCCAAGAAGCTGGCCAGCATGGTGGAGAGCGTGATCGATCTCTCGCTCATCCGTTCGCTCATCGAAGTGTACTGGAAGCCTCAGGAGGGTGCCCTTACCATTCAGTCGAACCGTTACCTCAAGCTCGGTGCCGGAGGTGCTTTGCCGGGCTATCCCGATGCAGCCTACCTGAATCCGAAGAAACTTGAGGAGAGAGACAAGAAACTGACTGATAAGGAAATCCCTCAAACCCTCAAGATGGGGCCGGCGATGGTACATATTATCAACGCTGTACCTAAGATCGTCGACAAGATGATTGTCAATTATAAGAAGAGTTATACAAAATGTATCTCTAAGAGAGACGAATTTGTACAGGCTATCATTAACCTCTCTTCTTGCAGCAATACACAAGTGATAGCCAAGATCTGCAGTCAGTATGATACCCTCAAGAATAAGCTGTGGGACCCGCAGACAAAGAAGATTGTGGAAGCAGACTTGGCCTTTACTGATGCTTGTAAAGCTGACAGCATCGATGACGTTAGTGATCTTGCAGTCATGGCTTTTGAGCATTATGACGCTTCGAATGCTAAGAAATATAGCAAGAAGTCGCAGGATGCTCTGAAGAACTACATCTTGAAGAGGCGTGTAGAATATAAGGCAGACGTGGTTAAGAAGGCCAATGAGCTGCTGGAGAGCATTGCCAAGCTGCGCACAGAGCCTCAGAAGTTGGGCGACCTGACGGCATACGGCATAGGTCCAAGAGAGAGCGATGCGCCAGCCGACTATATCAAGGCATTACAAACCGCCATCTCGGCAGAGAAGTGCAAGGACTCTGCGATGTTCAAGTATGCCTATAATGAGCAAAACGCCATTACTGACGAGAGGGCTGATCTTACAGATGAAGCTATCCAAGATATCAATTTCCATCGCAATGCCTTAGTCCGGCTTATAGCCCTTAACCTTATTGAAGGCTGGGGAATGGAGCCAAAGGCTATTAAGTTCGCACTTGATGGAGACCAGATTGTAGAGAGCGAAATGGCAGCCACACCTCAGAAGCCGGCATCCGACGCTGATCTGGAGAATGAAGCCATGTGGAACCTGTACGTAAGAAGCCTGCAGTTCACCAAGCCGTTGTCGAAGTCTACCACTCTGCTCGATGATGTGGTAGAGGGACTCAACCTGAACAATTTAAACCTGGCTACGCCATTCAGGGAATACTACTCATGGGCCAATGCTAAGTCAGGTCAGATACTGTTTGGTACAGGATCTACCTACAGTATGAAGACTGACGGAACCATCAGCAAGCTCGAAACCCATCACAACCAGGGTAAGATCACGAGAGCACTGCTCAGTGAGAAGGAGCAGGGCGCTTATGACAGACTGAACGAAAGTGTGCAGCTACAACTCAAACAGCTTTGTGATGCTTTTGAAATTATAGCTTTGCCAGGCGATGAAGCCCCCGAAGATAACAACAACGATGCTGGCAATGAGTTACCGGTTGTGGATGAGAATCTAATTCAGAATAACATTTAAATAAAGAATAATTATGGCAGACTATATATTTGACGATTGGAAGACCATGCTTGGCAATTTTCAGGACTGTGTACAGAAGGACCTGGAAGAGATTCACAAGCAGAAGGCAGAGATACAGCAGATGAAGGCCGACCTGTATAAGGAGATGGAAGGCTTCAAGTACTATCGCGACGAGAACTGTCTCATCCTCTCTGCCCCGAAAGTGATTATAGGTAATGTGGATGAGAGTGGCGACCTGTTAGGCTGTACGGGTGAGGTTATCATCAAGGGTCAGGGGGTGGAACTCAACGGTGTGGGCGAGACCGGTCACATCGTCAACCGCGCTCCCAGCATCCGCCAGATAGCCGTAGATCCGGGAAGCGACGGTGTAGAGAATATTGTATATGACACATCCGAGATTGTTTCTCAGGCTTGTAACATCGTGCTCGAGAGCGATGATGCCACAGATGCCTTCTCCATGCATCCGGCATCGGCAGGCAAGGGCGGTATCCGTATCCATGCCGATAATGAGATGCAGATAGAGGCAGCAGTATCCAGTGAGAAGCGTAAGACACAGATAGAGAACTCTGTAGCAGCCCTTACCACTCAGATTGCAGATTTGGAGAAGCAGAAAGCTACACAGAAACAGGCGGTGGACGGCGCATTCGCTACGATGCAGGCGCTGCTCGATAAAGAGTATGAGTTGGATTCCGACGATGCGATGGTAGGACGTGTGAACACGCTCGACATTCTTGATATTCACGATCAGGTGGAGTCAGCTTTGCCCATGCTCTGCAGAACCGCCATGACGTATGTGAACACCCTTTCACAGCTGGCAGAGGCCAATAGAAAGAAGAAGGCCTTGGAGACAGAGAAAGGTAACATCACTGAAGGCGACGACTTCAAGCAGAACACCACCGGCGCCTCGATTCAGATTAAGGCCGAGAGCATCAACGTAGCTACTGCCGACGGCGACGGCAACCTGCACACGAATCTGGAGGCAGGCATCAGGATTCGCACGCCGAGAATGGGTGTGTCGATGATGGACGATGAGGGTAAGCTCGTGGAGGGCAGCAACTTCTCCGTTCGTACAGAGAACATCAACCTGATGGCCATCAGTTCAGAAAACGAAGGTCAGAACCAGAATGCGACGGGTAGCGTATCCATCACCTCGAAGAATGTCAACATTGAGGCGATCGACTATGAGGCGAAGGACGGTCTCTTCACTGAGAAGGAACTGACTGCCGACAGCAAGGTATCGATTACCGCCAAGACCATCGAGGTGGCTACCACGAATCCGAAGAATATCGAACATGACGACGATGGTAA
>JAEEGL015085188.1_pt1 | contig 18591 bp, 10 predicted proteins | sample 9134231 | NCBI WGS metagenome assembly JAEEGL01 (sample SAMN16246548, study PRJNA631951) | gut metagenome | biome: gut microbiome; feature: rumen; material: fiber-attached | host: Bos | place: Iran: Karaj | collected 2018-10 | reverse complement strand
TATAAGCTGTTTCTATATCAACATAGTAAAGTTTTCCTGATTGACCTAAAACTAATAGAATAGGGTATTTGTAATCACCTAATTTAAAGAAGAAAATACTTTTAATATTTTCAGGCATTCCTTTAACATCATATTCTTTTGTTGACTCAACAGGAGAACCTTCTAAAAGTGGTTCAGAATCATAACCAATTAATAATTTAAATTCTTTTTCAGTTGTTTGGAAAGGAATAAAATATGTTTCTTTTGAAGAAACTATTGGTTCATATTTTACATCTGAAGTTTTAGTAGAATTAGTTGATACATTAGGATTTTCTTCAGTAGAAACTATATTCTCAGGAAGAACAATATTTACTGGCTTAGAATCCTGAATAGTTCCAACATATTCTTTTCTATTGATATTACTATCAGATGTTTCTATAGTTTTCTTTGGCTTAAAAAACATGACAATTGCTACGGCAACAGCGATTATAATCGCTATAGTAGCTAGTCTTTGAAGTAATTGTTTTGTTCTTCTACGCATACTAAACCTCCTTAAAATTCAAAGTAATTATATATTATAAGAAATAAGATAACAAGTTTTATTTTGAATAAATCGATATTTTTGTATCGGAAGTTTGTAAATATTACGGATGCTGGTATTTTTAACACAATTATTACAAAAACATTACAAATTTTGTTGACTTTTGTAGGAAAAAATTATAGTATATATTAAGATTTTTCTATAAGAATAATAAACTAATTATCCATAAAGGAGGAAATTATGGGAGAAGTTATAGTAATAACATCAGGTAAAGGTGGAGTTGGAAAGACTACAACAACTGCAAACTTAGGTTCAGCATTAGCTTTAGCTGGTAAAAAAGTATGCCTAGTTGACACAGATATTGGTTTAAGAAACCTTGATGTTGTTATGGGACTAGAAAACAGAATAGTATATGACATAGTTGATGTTGTAGAAGAGAAGTGTAAAGTAAGACAAGCTCTAATTAAAGATAAGAGATTTAAAGATTTATTTTTACTTCCTGCTGCACAAACAAGAGATAAATCAGCTATTAATGAAGAACAAATGAAAGACTTAATTTCTAAACTTAAGGAAGAGTTTGATTATATATTAATTGATTGCCCAGCTGGAATTGAACAAGGATTTAAGAATGCGATTGCTGGAGCAGATAGAGCTATAGTTGTAACTACAGCAGAAATCTCTGCTATTAGAGATGCTGATAGAATTATAGGTCTATTAGAATCTTCTGAAATTAAGAATCCAGAGTTGATAGTTAATAAATTACGTCCACAAATGGTTAAAAAGGGCGAAATGATGGATGTTGATGATATCGTAGATCTACTTTCTATAGATTTAATTGGTGTTGTTCCTGATGATGAGTATATTATTACTCAAACTAATAAAGGAGAACCAGTTGTATCTAATAAGAGAGCATCTTCTGGTAAAGCTTATATTGAAATATCTAGAAGAATTCTAGGTGAAAATGTTGAAGTAAGTGTACCAGGTAAACAAGGTGGGTTCTTTAGTAGATTTAGAAGACGTAAAAATAAATAGTATGGATGTCTATTACAAATGAAAAAACTTTAAAGTATAACTAACTGGAGGTTAAAAAATGTTTGAGGGATTAACAAGTTTCTTTAAAAAGGTTGTTAAAAACAATCCTAAATTAGAAGAAAGCTCAACATCAAAAGACGCAGCAAAAGAGAGACTACATCTAGTACTTATGCAAGATAGAGCAAATGTTTCTGCGGACTTTCTTGACTTAATGAAGCAAGAAATAATTGATGTTATTAAAAAGTATGTTGATATAGATGATAAAGAAATCGACGTAAGGCTTACAAACCAAGCAAACGATGATGGTACAAATGGAGCGCCTGCTTTATATGCTAATATCCCAATTATAAATATAAAAAATGGTGTTATTGGTGAAAAGATGAGAGAAAACAGTGCTCAAATGACGATAGAAGACTTAGTAAAAGCTCAAGAAGACCAAGACAAAGAAAAAGAAGAAAAGAAAGAAAAAGAGCAAGAACAAGAAGAAAAAAAGGAAGAAGTACCAGAAGTAATTGAACTTGGTGAACCTAAGGAAGAAGAAAAAGAGAATCAAGAAGAAAAGCCTGAAGAGATTAAAGAAGAAGTAAAAGAAGAAAAGAATGACGAAGAAGTAGAAGAAGAAAATAAAGAAGAGGAAATAGAATCCCAAGAAGAAACTACTGAAGAAAAAGAAGAAGTAGTTGATGAAAATAATCCTGAGAACAATGTAACACATAAAAAGAATCGTACAAAAAAGACAGCAAAGAAAAAATAGATTTTAAATACATGCAAATGATGAGGTTATAGATGAATAAAAAACTATTAAAGAACATGGACTGGGGAGTACTAATATGTGTATTTATACTTCTTGCAATTGGAATGATTGCACTTTTTTCTACAACCCAAAATAGTGGCCATGATGAATTTATAAAACAAATAGTATGGTTTATTATTAGTATTCCATTCTGTATAATGGCTGTTGTTATTGATTATGAAAGATTACTTAAAATAGCACCAGCATTTTATGGGATTTGTTTATTTCTTTTAGCACTGGTTTTGTTTACAACACCAATTAATGGTGCAAAAAGCTGGTTTTTAATAGGACCACTTTCATTCCAACCATCAGAGTTTGGAAAGATAGCTTTGATAATGTTTATGGCATATTCTTTAAACTTAATTCAAGCTAGAGGAAAAAAAGAAATTAACAAGTTTCATAAATTATTAGTTGTATTACTAATTGCTGCACTTCCACTTGGATTAATAGTAATTGAGCCAGATTTTGGAACTGCAACAGCATATATTTTTGCTACAATATTTATAATATTTGTTTCTGGAATAGATAAAAAATATATAATACTTGCACTTTTATTACTTGCAATCATAGTTCCTGCTGTATATTTGAATTTGCCAGAACATGCTCTTCAAAGAATTGAAGTGTTTATGCATCCAGATTCTGATCCGAGAGGTGCAGGTTATAACATAATTCAATCTAAACTTGCAATTGGTGCAGGAAGAATATTTGGTATGGGAATCTTGCAAGGAAATCAAACACAACTTGGATATTTACATCCAAAGACAACAGACTTTATATTTTCAGCAATTGGTGAAGAGATGGGATTTGTTATTTCAGCAACAATAATTATTACATATACGATTTTAATAACTAAGATTATATATATTGCAAAAACTGCAAGAGATAATATAGGTTCATATATTGCAATAGGTATTGCAGGAATCCTATGTTTCCATATGATAGAAAATATTGGTATGACAATGGGAGTATTACCAATCACAGGTGTGCCACTTCCATTTGTAAGTTACCGGAGGAAGTTCACTTCTAACAAACTTCATATGTATAGGTTTAGTATTAAATATTAGTAGTAGAAGACAAAAAGCAATTTTTGTTCATAATAATTAAAATAATAGAAAAAGAATATAAGAAAAAACGTAGATATATTTTTAAAATATCTACGTTTTTTTATGTATTTGTAATAGTGCTGTAATTGTATATTTTAAAGGCAAAACATATAATGATAATATGGAAATTTTTATGAAAGGAGTGGAAGAATTTAATGTCTATTTCTTGGATTACAAAACAACGTTTAAGATTTAATCCCAATTACATCTATAGAGTTAAAAGAGAACAAGTTACAGATGATGTAATAGATTATGTTCTTTCATTACCTGGATTAAAAGTTACCTTTATACAGAATTTTGTAATGACTTTCGGTGATAATGAACACTTAGTTCAAAAAATCTTAGAGAGAGAAGATTTTGATAATTATGCTGCAAGCTTAACTGCTAACTTTGATAAATTACCAAAAGAAACTGTTCAAAGAATACTAGACAAGATGGATGAAAATAAAACAAAATTAGACCTTATTTCTATAAATAATGAAACAATAAGAAAATATCCTGCACTTTTAAAACAGTATTTGAGAACAGAAGAAAATGTTAATAATATAAAATCACTTCTTTATGGCATGTATATTGATACTTCAATATGTCCTAAAGAAGATTTGCAAGAAATTATAGATATATATTTAGAAAAAACTAACGATTATAAAAATATAAATACTTTCTTTTTTGATAATCAAGCTGCGTGCGAAGCACTTTTAGATCACGACTTTGGAGGAATTCTAAAGAATGGATTGTTAGAAGGAAGGTATTATTTACAAGATAAAGCATATGAAAATATAAGAAAATACTTTTTAGACCATATAGATGAGAATATAGGGTCTTATTATGATGTTAAAAAATTACTAGTAGGCCCTGTTAGAAAATTTGATTTTACTCCTGAGCAAATGCAAATAATATTAGAAGCAGCAAAGAAAAATAACTTTGTTTTAAGCCAGTGGGACGATGTTTTATCACGAGATACAGATTTAATTATTAATACTATTGAAAATGCAACTACACAAGAAGAGTTTGACAGAATTGTTTTAGAAGATTATAAGAAAAATTTTAGAGCTGAATTTACAGAAGAACAAAAAGAAAGATTAGCTCAAGTTCTTGCTCATAAGATTTCAACTTTTGGTACAAATGGAATGGATAATTTCTATAATAATCTAGCTCTTTTTGATAGTAGTATTACTAAAAGGGTTATAGAGATTAATCCATATGCTATGGACTTTCAAAGAAGAGCACGTGGATGGGAATCAGTAGAGTTGAGTGAAGAAACAAAAGATCTTCCTGAGGGACAATATGTACCAAGTTATTATACTCCAATAAATTTCTTTTGGCATAAGCCACAGCTTTTTATGAATTACTTAAGAAGACATTTTGATGAAGCAGTTAGTCGCTATAGATTTGGTAATTATGCGTTAAATATACCAGATACTGAAGAAGCTCAAAGAGCTATTTATGAAGTAGCATTAGAACATGGATATGTTTTAACTAAAGATTCTCCTGATTTCCTTAAGAAAAACCCTTATTTATTATATGATGCAGTTCAAAAAGGAAGTATAGAAAGGGATTATAATTTAGAAAACAATCTACCTGATGAATCAAGAAAAATATTATTTGATTTATTTTCAAGAAATAATAATCAGGAAAGGTCTGAGGAAGAATTATTAGATTACTTAATGGCTAATAATTTTTATATAGGACAAGGTTCATCTTTTCCAGGTTTAAGCTATAAAGAGTGGAAAATTATTCAAAGTCCAAAATTTATTATTAGAAGTTTACAAGAAAATATTTATAGCGCATTAGGATATGATGAAGAGGGTGCTAATGTTCATTTTAAAGAATTGACTTTAGAAGATTTTAGGAATATAGCGGAGATTTATAATCAAACTGATAAAACGAATATTCCTCCACAAATTTTACTAAGGATTGAAGAATCACCATTATTTGCCCAAAATCCTTATATACTTTTAGAAAAATATAGAAATGGTCAATTTCTTCCAAAACATTCATATGAAGTTCCTTTTTCAGATGAAATGCATAGAGAAATTGCTGATTTATATATTCAAAGAAAAGGAAGAGGGTTACGTGATTTTGATACTCCACTTGAAAAAAGTAATCCATATATTATTAAATATTCAATTGAACAAGAGCCTGAAACGATTGACCTTACTAACATAGAAAAAGCAAATAGAGATTTAGAAGAACTAATAATTGATTGCTTAAGAGATGGAAGATATAAGTTTAGTTCTAATACTCCACAATGGATAAAATATAATGAAGCAATTCAAGATTATGTTATAAATGAGGGAAATTTAAGTCTTTTTAAAGCCTTTACGTATATACCTCATTTTACACAAAGTCAACAACAAAGAATTATAAATAGAACGTTAAAACAAGCAGAAAATGGAGATTTATCTAATTTAGATTTAATAAACTTTAGACAAGAACTATCTCCAGAAGATTCGGAAAGAATAACAAATATTGTATTGAATGCTACTCAAGATGGTAGTGAACTTGGCGCTTTTATTAGAGTTCCTGTTTCACCAGAAGTTATAAAAAGAGCATGCTTTTTAAATCCGAATAATATTAAGTATCTTGAAGCACAAGGGCTATTAAGTGATAAAGAATTTAAAGATTTCATTGTAGATAGTATAAGGACAGGAAGACTTACAATTGATGAAAAGATTCCAGGGTTTTTGGCAGATATTCCAGAGGTGACAGAAGAGTTATATAAAAATCCTTCTAATTTACTAGTTATTGACTCTAATTATTTCCTTAATGAAGATGCAGATAAGGGATTAATTAAAGCAATAGATGAAGGAACTTTAGTTTTACCAGAAAAAATTAACTATGATAATATTGAGGGACTTTATTTAAATACTGCTCAAAGAGAGAAACTTTATAGATACATATTAGAAAAAAGACCAGAAGAATTACAGAATGTATTTTTTGCATTGAGATATGGTTCATCTGAAGAATTAAAGCAAGAACTAACTGGAAGAATGTTAGGTGCAATAAGAAATGGACTAATACAGGTTGGTGATGATTTCCCATTTGAAAGAATTACTAATGATGAACTTTTAAGTGAGGTTATAAGACAAAATCCAAGATTAATTCCTAAAGCTAACTTATATTATAGTAATTCTTATTTTAGACCAGGCCCAAATAGTTCAGAGCTTCTTAAACAGATGTATGGTGAAGATTGGTTTGCAAGAACTTTCCGTTCAAGAGATGAATGGGAAGGATTTCCTACAGACCAAGTATTAGACGGCCGTGAATTGTTCTTTAGAGTTAGAAATAATCCTGAAGAAGTTAAAAACATTAGTCCATTAGCAGTTATAGAGAAGAGATATCCAGAGACTTTTGTTAAAGCTGCTATTGACACTAACATGATACTAAATGAGAATACTAATCAATTCTTTAGAAAAAATAAAGAAGTTATACTTCATTCTATTGAATTAGATCCTGCATCATCTGTATATGCAGTAGATGATAGAAAGTTTACTCCTGAAGAAGAAGTAACAATTAAGAAGTTTTTAACAGAAGCTAAACCACCAGTACTATTAAATAAAAATACTTTTGGATTTTTAAAGAAAGATTCACAATATGTAAGATTTTCGGTTGAAAGAGCTGATGAAAGTAATATTGCTGAAATGGCTGCAGTTATAAGACCAGAACATTTGGAAATAAAAGATGTTACTGATAAAATTTGGGAATTTGTTGAAGACGGAAAACTTACGTTAAGTGATACTAAAAATACTCAACTAATTGCTAAAATGTGTGAAGAACATGGAATTGTTGATGGTGTTTTACAAAGAGATTTTGCAGCAATAAAGTATGTAAAATTTGATGTGCGTGGTTTTTCAAAAGAAGAACAAGAAAAGATTTATGGCCTTTTCAAACAACAAGAAGAAGAGCTATCTCAAGATCCTAAAATAATGGAACTTATGATGAAAAATACTTTCTATATGACAGAATATGTAAGAGCACATCCAGAAGAAATTCCAAATCTAAATTTTGAGGGAATACCTCTTACAGATGAAGCAAGAACAATGATTAGAGATTATTACTTGCAAAATAATATAGAAGTAGGAGATAGTACACCAAGATTTTTAAAGGATGATAAACAATTTGTATATCAATATATTATGCAAAATGGTGGTGAGCTTAAAGGCTTATCATTAGATGATGTTGCTCCACTTCTTACTTTCTCTGAAGTGAAAAGACATCCTGAATATAAAAATCTTTCTAAATTCTATGACGATATAAATTTAGGATATGATGTTTATATTCAAAAATGGGGAAGAGATAAGACTTTTGAAATTGGTGAACAAGTTGGCGACTTGATTAAATATATGGATCCAAATAAGGAGCCTTCTATTGAGAATTTGAAAAGAGACTTTTTAGTTCTTCTTCAAAATAGAAGTAATCTAAGAGCTGATGAAGTCTTAGAAATAATTACATCACTTGAATTAGAGCTTCCTGAAAATTTCTTTGAAGTACATAACAATTTAAGAGATAATGATGAATTATTTAGTTATTTGATTGAAAAAGATCCAAGCCAAATTAGGAATTATACAGGTAACAATCAAGAATTATTAGGTAGGGCAGTAGACAATGGCCTAGAACTAACAGAAGAATTATTTGAAAGAAATAATTTTAAGACTAGTGATGCTATTTTTAAAAGAGTTCTAGAGCAAAAGCCAGAACTATTTAAGTTTTATCAAGGAAGTAGTCCAGAAACTATACTTCTTGCATATGAAAAAGGATATTTTAGTGGAAAAAATCCATTTGAATTAGAGGAGATATTTAATTCAAATGCGGCATATTCAAGAGACTCTGGATTATTTGATAGACTTATAACTGAATATGGAACAGATATTGGTTATCGCTATAATGGTACAGATGATAATGTATTGCTTAGATTAGCTTCTGAAGGATTCTTTACAGAATTATCAGAAGAAGAAGCAATCAAAGTTTTACATGATAAAGCAAACTTTGGTAATAGTAATAAACTTATTATGCAATTACTTGACAAATATTCTCCAGCTATTATGGAAGAATATCGCGGTACAAGTAATGAGGTTTATGAAAAGGCCATCCAAAAGGGAATGAAAGTCGATGTTGGCCTATTTGAAAGACGTCCTGAACTTATTAATGTATTTGCTCTTGTTGAAGAAGGAGTTAGACAAGATAAGTATTGTAATGGACTTCGAATAAGCTCTTTGGCTATAAATGTTGAAGGAAATAGAAATGAAATAATATCTATTATTAAGTCAATAATAGGTGAAGAAGAATATGGCCAAATTGTAGATTCGAAAGAAAGAGAAGATGCTATATCGAACCTTTGTACTATTTCTGATAGCCCAATGGTAGGTATAAGTCTTTTAAGATCTATGGATGAAGAGTTCATAAAAGAACTTGGTTTTGAAAGATGGAAACAGTTTGTAAAATATACATTCAATAATCCTAGTGCAAAAAATATTTTAGAAATTGTAAATTCCGGACAAATCAAAGAATTCATGGATGCATATAATACTTTAGAAGGGTATTACAGAGATGAGCAAGCATATGGAATTAATGAGATTCTAAAATTTGGTGAACTATATAAAACTAATCCTGAATTATTAAGACAATTAAGTCAAAAAGCAAAACAAGGGCAAGGACTATCTGAAATTGAACAAACTGACCTTTATATGCTTTTATATTCATCAGATCAACAATTAAAACATGCAGCTACTATTGATGATATAGGTAAGCTTACTGAAAGAGAAGCTGCTAGAAGACTTGAAAGACTAGATAAAGCACCTAAAGTAGCAATAAAAGATGATTTAGTATCTTTCTTACTTGGTATGAACGAGATAGAAGTTAATGATTTACTAACCCATGACATAGATTCACAAACTTTAATTAGAGTAATTAATAGGGCTAAAAAAGACTCAAATAAACGACTCGAATTAGATAGTAAAAACTTATTAGTATTAGTAGATTTAATAGAACAATTTAAAAATTCGGATCCGAGCCTAGAAGAGATAAGAAAAATAGCAAGAAATGTTTATACACAAGATCCTAACACATTAGCTCAAATAAGAAGATCTTTTGCTAATGTAAGAGAAAAGGTAAGAGAATTCTATGAGATAGAAGCACAAAGTGAACTTACAAATATTCAAGAATTGATGAAACATCCTGAATTTGTAGAAAAAGATGGAGACGATATTATAGTTGACTTGAGTAGAACAAGACATACTCTATATGGACATGTTCTTGGTACAAGTATACCTGCATTTTTCAATACAGATAGAGGAAAAGTTACTATATGTGTTTCTCCTGTTACTGATCAACATGAAGCATATTATTCTAATTCGGACCAGACAAAACTTGGATTTGATACACTTCCTACAGGTTCTTTTATAGGATCTGCTCCAGAAAATATGGGAAGTAATGGAAGAATAAAATACAATGATTATGATACAGAAAATGTAAGAACAAGCTTTAGACAACCTGGAATAAGAGAGTCATATAATGATGGTGGTGAAGCAAATTCTGGACATGGAGAAACTCTTCTTTATAGAAATGGGCTAGTTCCAAGTTGCATAATTCTATCAGGACCAAATCCTACTGACCAGGAAAGAAAAGATAGAAAAGAATTAGAGGAATATATTAATAGAGGAAAGAGCAAAGATGATCCGGATTACAAAGTAATACCATTTGTAAGAACACAAAGAGCACAAAACAGAGTATTTGCTTATGAACAAGAATTACCAAGAGAGATGATAGAAACAGAAGTTGGAACACTTCAAGAACAAAGAGTAGATGATTTAAGAAAACTATTTAGTAAAGTATTTGGATTTAATACTAATGGAATGCCTAGAAAGAATACAAGAGGACAGGAATACATTGTAGATGGTGATGAAGTATTTGTGCTAATAGATGATTATTCTCCAAAAGAAATTGGAGCTATGAAAGCAGGTCAAGCACTTCAAACACTTGTCTATGGAGAAGACTCAAATATTCCTATGGACATAAGAGAGTTTACTGATGAAAGCAGAGGTTTCCCACAAACACACATAGGTATTAATGATGTTAATGCAAGATCTTTATGGCAATATAGTAGACAAAATCAAAAATTCTCTCATACTACAAATAGTATTTTATTGAAAGAATTTTTAGTAGATCACCTTCTATGTAATTATCAAGTTGGAAATACAAGTTATGACTTAGATACAGATGAAATTATATATGGAAGAAACAAAAGAGAAGCAGGAAACGCTGTTGACGATTTTATTGGTGCTGATGGAAGTATTTATACTAGTATGAGTTATTTGTATTTTGATTCTGAACAAGGTAATAACTTATATAGAAAAGTTTTTGAAGATTATATTAGTACTGAAAATCCTGATAGAGTATTTACAGAGCAAGATTTTGAAGAATTTATTAAAACCTCAGATCAAATATCTAGAATGGATGATGAAGAATATTTAGAGATGTTCTCTGAAATGTTAGATGGAATTCCAAATGCTGAAATGAGAGAAAAGACAGCTAAAGTATTACTTGAAAGAAAGAAAAATATAGCAAAAGATAGTAGAGAATTTGTAGATAGAATTCAAAATCTTCGCCAAATCGAACAACAAACAGAAGTAATAGATAATCCAAATTCAGTCGCATTTATAAATGATATTCATGGTAACTTAGAGGCTCTAGAAGCATTGCTTGCAGAGTGTGAAAGAACTGGTAAAAAAGATATTTTTGTTTTAGGTGATATGATTGGTTTCGGACCTCAAAGTAATGAATGTTTAGACTTATTAAGAGCAAATAGTGATAAGTTTAATATTAGATGTGTACTTGGAAATCATGAATTATATAGTATAATGGGTAACAAGAGTTTTATGGGAAGTACTGCAGGATTCCAAGCTGAGACGACAGCTCAAATTAGAAGCCATATGTCTCCAGAAAATAGACAGTTTATAGAGTCTCTTCCAATAGCTAGAAGAGTAGAAATTGGTGGTAAAAAGATTGAATTAACACACTTCCCAGTTAAGAAAGAATTCAAAATGGATAGCAAAATGTATGTTGGCCACGGTGGAGGAGAAAATGCATTTGGTGAATCAGCTAGTGGAGAAAAACAAGATGCTGTTATTTATGGTCATGAACATAGAACAGAATCTACAATGGGCGATACAATAGGTACAATAGGAACAACTACTATAGATGGAAAAGATTTTATTAACCTACCAAGTTCTGGATGTGTTCATGGAAAGAATACTTCATTTGTTACTATAGGTATAAAAGATGGTAAAATAGTTCCAGAAGTACATGCCGTATCATATGAAAGAACCAGATTAGAAGAAGCATTAAAAACTACAAATAATCCAAATGCACATTTCTTTGGTGGTTTTAAAGAGGAAGAAGGAGGAAGATAATATGGCAAAAAAAGGATTATTTAATGATGACGAATTAAGAGCATTAATTGATTTAGTTGATGTTATGCAGCAGGCAGATCCTGATGGAAATATTTATAATATGCCAGTTTCTACTTCTGACACATTACTTGAGCTAATAGATAGTAATAAAAATCTTTCTGATGCAGAAAAAGCAAGATTAAAGAAAAATGTTGACAAGAGAAAGAAGAATCAAAAAGCAGTCGAAAAATTAAGTAGAAGTGCAACAGATATTCAAAGAGGAAAAAATCTTCTTGGAGAAAGAGAAGAAGAAAAAGGAAAAGACGAAGGCGGCTTAGAATTATAATAAAGAGGTGAGTTTTTTGGAAATACCAAGAGATATTATCTATGCTGAAGTATATGAACTCCTTAAGAATATGGAAAAAGAAAAGGTAATGAAGATACCAAGAGAAATACTTTTGCAGATAGATAGAGGAAGAAATAGGGATATTACAATTGAATATGATTGGGATAATGGTTTAAACAATGAAAACTTCTACCCAGATACTATAAATATTTTAGGATATCTAAATTATAAATATTGGGCAGAAACTGATGAAGAAAGAGAAGAGCTTAAAAAGCTTTATAATATTCCAGAAAAAGTTATACCAGAAGAAGTGTTATTTGAACCTCAGAATAAACCACCTCAAGACACATATATGGTTGTTAGTGAAGGACAATTATTTTCAGAAACTAAAGAAACATTTTTTGATAAACTAAAAAGATTTTTTAAAAGATAAGATATAAAAAGAATAGATAGTTTACTATCTATTCTTTTTGTTTGACTGATAAAAAATAGTGTTATAGAATAAGAAAAAAGCTTTAGGAGGCTTAAAAAGGATAAATGTATATTCATAAACTAAAAATAGGAAATGTTGAATTAGATAATAATATATTGCTTGCTCCAATGGCAGGAATTACAGATTTAAGTTTTAGAAAACTTTGTAAAGAGCAAGGAGCAGGATTAGTTGAAACTGAAATGGTTAGCAGTAAGGCTATCTTTTATAATGATGAGAAAACATTGAAAATGTTGAATATGGAAGGTGAAAAAAGACCTATTGCAGTTCAAATATTTGGATCAGACCCAGAGGTTATGGCTAAAGCTGCAGAGTATTTGAATGATAAAGCTGATATTATTGATATTAATATGGGATGTCCTGCACCAAAAGTTGTAAAAAATGGCGATGGAAGCAGGCTTTTACTTGATTTAGAACTAGTTGGAAAAATAGTAGAAGCGGTAGTTAAAGTATCTAAAGTTCCGGTAACTGTTAAATTAAGAAAAGGTTGGGATAGTGACCATATTGTTGCAGTAGAAGCTGCTAAAATAATTGAAGAAAAAGGTGCTAGTGCAATCATAATTCATGGTAGAACTAGAGAAGAGTTTTATACGGGAAAAGCAGATTGGGATATTATAAAAGAAGTAAAAGAAGCAGTAAAAATTCCAGTAATTGGAAATGGGGATGTAGTAGATAGCACATCTGCTAAAGAAATGTTTGATAAAACAAATGTAGATGGAATAATGATAGGAAGAGGAACTTTAGGTAATCCATGGATATTTAAACAAATTATTTCTACATTAAATAATGAAGAATATTTAGGTCCAACTAAAGAGGAAAAACTAGAAACTATATTAAAACATTATGACATGCTAACAGCTGAAAAAGGTGAGTATACAGCAGTAAGAGAGATGAGAAAACATGTTAGTTTCTATATTAAAGGTATGGAAAATGCAACTACAATTAGAAATGAAATAAATTCATTAGAAGATGAAGATGAAATTAAGAAAATTTTGATTGATTTTTTCAAAAAATAGAGAACAGATATACATAAAATGTTGCAAAATACGCATAAACATTGACATAAAAAATTACTTATTAAATTATCACAAAAAAAGTAGATATTTTATACATTTTTTTGTTGCTTTTTAAAAAAAAGTGTTATATATTTATTATCAGTTTAATGGGTTTATTACAAAAAAATTACAAAGGCATTACGAAACCATAACGAAACAAAAGAAAAAAGTATGTAGAAAGGAACGAGTTAAGGGGGCGCTGATCTTGGCTATCGGGGATGTTATTGTTGGTATTGACATCGGTACTTCTAAAGTAAGTACAGTTGTTGGCAAAGTTAATAATTTCAGACAAATAGAGATTATTTGTAATACCAGCTGCAAGTGTAATGGCATTAAGAAAGCTGAATTAATAGATGAAAGATCTGTTGCGATTGCAGTTGAAAAAACTATTCGTGAAGCTGAAGAAATAGCTGGTTTTAATATAAATTCTGCATATTTTACTATACCTGGAAAGTACGTTGGAATCGTACAAAACAGTGCTGAAAAAGAAATAAAAGATAGATTAGATGGTATTTCACAAAAAGACGTTTTAGATTCAATCAAAATGGTAAGAGAAATAGAGATGCCAGATGAATTTGATTTAATAGATATAGTGCCAGATAAATTTGTTCTAGAAGATGGAAAAGTAGTTGAAGATCCAATTGGAAACTATGTATCTAAATTTACTATAATGGCACAATTAGTATTAGCTGAAAAATCATATATAAAAAAGATAAAAAATATATGTAAAGAGATCGGAATTGAAACAGATGGATTTGTTCCAATAACGCTTGCTGAAAGAAACTTAGTGTTAGATCAAAATGAGTTTAATGATAATGTTATGATATTAGACATTGGCGGAGGAAACTCAGAATTTGGTGTGTTCTTTGGAAATACATTTGTTTATACAAATACTCTTCCATTAGGAGGAGACAATATCACAACAGATATTGAATATGTTCTTCAAATATCACATGAGGAAGCTGAAAAATTAAAACGTCAAACACGTTTAGCTATGAAATCATTTATTAGTAATGACCATGAAATAGTTTTAAACACCTACCATGGGGAAGATGTGGAAGGTAAAGTAATAAAAAGTTCAGAACTTGTGGATATTATTGAAGCAAGAATTGATGAAATTTATTCATTAATTAATAGAGATATAACATATCAAGGAATAAAAGGTGCAATAAATACAATTATTCTAACAGGTGATGGTATTACACCTATTGATAAGGCAGATCAAGCAGGAAAGATTATATTTAATACTCAAGTTAAAATCTCAAATGCAAGATTAATGTCTACTGTTAATTCAGAATATAGGACAAGCTATGCATTAGTTAGATATATTTCACAAAGACCTTTTACAAAGAGAGTATCAAGTACAATAGATACTAAATCAAAAGAATCAATAATAAAGGTATTTTTTGGAAAAGTTAGAGACTTTTTCTATTCATAATTTAATTTGTTTTTAATTTTTAAAATATATATTTATAAGTATTAAAGGAGGAAAACCTTATGATAATGGAAAATGAAGATAACAACAACAACTACATGATGGATGGAACAGCTACAATCAAAGTTATTGGTGTTGGTGGTGCTGGAAACAATGCTGTTAACAGAATGATCGATGCAGGAATTAAGAATGTTGAATTTATTTCTGTTAATACAGATAGACAAGCACTTCAATTATCAAAAGCTTCTACTAAAATCCAAATAGGTGAAAAACTTACTCGTGGATTAGGTGCTGGTGCAAACCCTGATATTGGTGCACAAGCTGCTGAAGAAAGTAGAACAGAAGTAGCTGAAGCTTTAAGAGGAGCAGATATGGTATTCGTTACTGCTGGTATGGGCGGTGGAACAGGTACTGGTGCTGCACCTATAGTTGCACAAACTGCTAAAGATATGGGAATACTAACAATTGGTGTTGTTACAAAACCATTCACTTTCGAAGGAAAGAAAAGATTAGCACAAGGTGAAAGAGGAATCGAAAGCCTAAAAGGTAAAGTAGATACTCTTGTTGTAATTCCAAATGATAAACTATTACAAGTAATAGATAGAAAAACATCAATCGTTGAAGCATTTAGAATGGCTGACGATGTATTAAGACAAGGTGTTCAAGGTATATCAGATTTAATTGCTGTACCTGGATTAATCAACCTAGACTTTGCCGATGTTAAAACAATAATGTTAGATAGAGGAATGGCTCACATGGGTATTGGTAGAGCTTCTGGTGAAAACAGAGCAGAAGATGCTGCAAAACAAGCTATTCAATCTCCACTTCTTGAAACATCTATTGAAGGTGCAAGAGGAGTTATCATTAACATTACTGGTGGTAGTGATGTTGGATTACATGAAGCAAATACAGCTGCAGAATTAGTACAAAGAAGTGCAGATCCTGAAGCTAACATCATCTTCGGTTCAGTAATTGATGATTCTATGGGTGATGATATCCAAATCACAGTTATTGCTACTGGTTTTGAAAATGAAGAAGAAAAAGTTAAACAAGCTACTAATATAGTTGAAAAAGCTTGGGAACAAAAAATAGGTAGATCATCATCTGCTTCAGACAATAATCCAAGTGATTTAGATATTCCAACATTTTTAAGAAAGAACAAAAAATAAAATCCATTATTATTGATTATATATAAAATATAAGACAGTAACTAATAAAGTTACTGTCTTTGTTTTACTTTACATAATTAAGATATCATGTTATACTTTTAATGTATTACTTTGGTATTAGAGGCATCGGGATTCCCTAAGGGGGTTGACAAAATGATTAAAACTGTATTGGTGGCATTAAGTTCCTCTACGTACTATGGCGAGGACATGAAGGAAATCGATCACATCGAGCGCCTTATCCGCCGAGCGGTTGACCCGACTGACAGCTTTGACGTCCACTTCATCATCAACAACAATGTTGAGCCTGAATCTTGTTTTGTAAATTGCGACGCAGTTGCTTTCTACAACACTGGATTTAGCAAGATGGAGGAAGCGAAGGAGATGGGCCTGGAGGTCTACTGCTATCAGTTCGACACTGACCGGTTCGTGCGCGCATAAGAACAAAAACGTAGCATCATTCGCATAGCTCTTTAGCTTGGCTAAGAGCTAGAAGTTTGTAAGGTAAACGCCACTAATACCAAAAGTGTACAAAAGGAGACAGCCATGAATTTGGCTGTCTCCTTACCATTTTATTTAATTAAAGTTCAACTTTTACAGGACCTTCTTTTCCAGGTTCTAATTGGAATAATTCTTCAGCTTTAAAACCAAATAGACCAGCAATCATATTACTTGGAAATGTTTGAAGTGCTGTGTTATATGTTGTAACATCTGTGTTGTAAAGTCTTCTAGCTGCTTGAAGTTGATCTTCCATTTTAGTTAAATTCTTTTGAAGATTTAAGAAATTATCACTAGCTTTTAATTCTGGATAACTTTCAGCAACTGCAATTAAGCTATTTAATTTGCCATCTAATACAGAAGCATCTGATAAAGATTTGTTTTCCATATAAGCGGTTCTTAATTTTGTTATTTCTTCAAAAAGTGATTTTTCATGTGCTGCATATCCTTTAACTACTTCTACTAGATTTGGAATTAAATCAAATCTTTGAGTTAAATATACATCAATAGAAGAACGAGATTGTTTAACTTGATTACGTTTTCTAACTAATCCATTATAAACAATTAAAACAAATAGAAGAATAACACATACTATTATAACTATTGGTAATGTCATATTATTTCTCCTTTATATAAATTATTATTTTTTAAACCTAACATATATATTATATAACTTTTTTTAATAAAAAGATATATTTTAAGTAAAAGATATTTTGTCTAAACTTTTGGCTGTTCTTGGATTTTGCATTGGATCTTGAGTAATTTTTTTAATATTATGTGTTTCATTATAATGATCAATACTTCTACTAATTACTTTTGATAAGTCACAAATAAAATTCAAATAACTAAATGAAGTATATAATGTTTCGTAATCTATAACATTTCTGGTTTTAGAGTAAATAGGGAAGGCCCCTCCATGAATTCTTATTGATAAATAATCATTAGTAAGTACAATATCAATATTGTTATGAAGTTCTCTTTTATGATTATTTATACATTCCATAACTTCAGCTGTGAATATTGACATTGTATACATTTTATCATTTGTATAGCATTCAAAATTCTTTTCTAATTCTGCTGAATCTAATGTAAGTTTATTTTTAGAACCTGGTGTAATAAATCCTTGAGGATGAAGTGCTATAAAAGTACCTCTTGGAATAGCTAATCTTACAGCAGCATATAAGCCATTAAATACTACTCTAATTTCTTGTCCTGGTTGTGGACCATATCCATGTCCACTAGAAAGATATGACATTAATTCTTTAGAAGAATCTGATGAGTCTACTTCTTTATATAACTGAACAGTAAGATGAGCAATATTTACTGGTATTTTGCCATCAATATTTCCTTCTATCAAGTCTTGTGATTTTATTCTATCGTAAGTACCAAAAGTTCTTACTTGATAAGTTCTGACAGGAAACAAGCCTTTTGGTGTAAAGCTTAAATTTTTATCATAGAAATTTACTAATTTTGCAATTATTTCTTCTTTATATACTTCAGAATATGTTTTTTCTTTGTAAGGATTATCAGGACCTTTTGGCCCATTTTTATACATTTGATGGAATGAAAGAATTGCAAAGACTACCAAAAGTAACAGTATTAGAGGAATCTGTGCTACAACATGACTAGAGTTTAATACTACAAAAGAATAAAGTAAAAGAAATGCTAATGCTACTAGCAATATTGTTTTTACATATTTTTTTAATATTTCCCTAAATCTTAATCTTTGGAGTTTTCTTACTTTACATTCATTTCGAAGTTTC
>JAEEGL012246055.1_pt1 | contig 18591 bp, 15 predicted proteins | sample 9134231 | NCBI WGS metagenome assembly JAEEGL01 (sample SAMN16246548, study PRJNA631951) | gut metagenome | biome: gut microbiome; feature: rumen; material: fiber-attached | host: Bos | place: Iran: Karaj | collected 2018-10 | reverse complement strand
GTAGCAGATGCACAACAATTAATAAATGATGTAATAGAAGAAACAAAACATATGTATGAAAGTCCAGTAGAAGAAACACCTGGAAACTTCAGATTTTTAAATAACTATGAAATAGATTTAAGTAAATATGATGCATTAAAAGATTCCGCAGCAAATTACATTGGATATATAGATAACATGTATGCAGAAAGACATCCAAAAGAGGAAGAACCAGCAGCAAATAATCTATCAGATCCAGGAAATACAAAACAAACAAGTGGAACACCAACAAATACAACAGGAACACCAAATAATACATCAGGAGTAGGTCCAACAGGAACAACAACAACTTCTCCAACACAAACAACAACACCTACACAAACAGAACAAGAAGAGGAAGAAAAGAAGAAAAAAGAAGAAGAGGAAGCTAAGAAGAAAGCTGAGGAAGAGGCTGCAAAACAAAAAGCAGAAGCTGAATCAGCAAGAAAAGCAGCTGAAGAAGCAGCAAAGAAAGGTGGAACTTCTGGAAAAGAAGAAGGAACAACTTCAAGTGAAGAAGCTAAAAAGAAAGCTGAAGAAGCCGCAAGAAAAGCAGCCGAAGAAGCAGCTAAGAAAGAACAAAAAGAAGGAACAAGTAGTGTAAGTGATACAGGAGCAACAATTACAAAGATAAGTAGTACACCAACAACAAAAACTGGCGGACAAACAGGAAGTACTGGAACAAAATATAGTGGAGGAGGAGTAAATACAAGACCTTCATATAATGAAACAAAACCAACTGGAACAGATGAAATAACAGATGCTCCAGTTATAGAAGAACCAGTAATAGAAGAGCCTATTATTGAAGAGCCAACAATAGAAGATTATACAGAACCAGCAGTAGTAGAAGAACCAATAATAGAAGAACCAGTAACAGTAGATGAAGTACAAACAGCACAACCAAAGAATAATAATATAAAAGCACTAGGAATAGCAGCAGGAATTGGTTTAGCTGTAGGAGCATCTGCACTTGGAGCTCATACTCTTATGAAATCTAAAGAAGATGATGAAGAAGAGGATTATGGTTATGAAGAGTAAAAAGAATACATATAGTATTCTTTTTTTAAAAATAATTTGATATACTTATAATGGTGAATAATATGGATGATTTAATAGAAGCATATAGAAAGCTTGGTTATACCAATGCTAGAGAAGTGCATACTGATGAAGGAACAGGATACTACATTACAAATAGAACAGGTAATGGAGCAGTTTATTTGCCTCCTAATGCTACTGAAGCAGATGCAGTAGTATCAATGATGCCTGGTATAAGTAATTATCAAGAAGCACAAGCTGGTATTTATCAATATGATGATTATATAAGAAATAATATTTTAGAGGGAGATGTTCCTCCAAACACAATTGTCGTAGTAAATAATACTACATGGGATAGTAATTGTACACCAAATGCAGTTAATGCAGCAATTAATAGTGGTTTAGATATTCAAAATGTCGGTATTATGACCTTTAGTGGTAGTGGTCAAACTGGTATGAGATCAGCTGCAACTATATCTACAAATTATCCAGAAATAGAAGTAAGAGTTGCTCACTGTGACGCATATATGACAGATTATGAGCAATCTATAAATGTTAATTCTGCAACATCAAGAGCAAATATTGAAAATGGTGTAACAGTATTATCTATACTACCAGTTCAAGGAACAGCAGGCTATGAAAATGAAGGAGATATGTTAAAAGCAACTCAAACAATGGCAGAATCTGGACATATCTCATATATGATTACAAGTTCTGCGACTGATCATGGAACATTTAGAGTAGAATTTTTAAATAGTGGTGGATTAGATTGGCTTGTTGGAAAAGGCGATTTAGAAGGAAAAACATATGTAAAAGTAGAAAAATATGATCAAGAAACTGGTCAGTGGGTTGATAGTGATATAAATGAACTAGAAAGAAGTGGATATGTTCAAATTAATGGTGAATATATAGAAATAAAATCTAAAAAAGGTGATGCTGAAGCACTACGTAGTGAATTAATTGAAAAAGACGAAGGTTTATCGACATTCGCTAAAGTATATAAATCAGATGGTTCAAGAACACTAGCATCAGATTTAAGTTTTGTTTCAAATAGTGTAGATGAAATCAGAACACAAATAAGTGCTCGTGATGGATCTGACTTATCATATACAGTATCAAAAGGACAAGCTGGTGTATTAGGAAGTGCTTATGATTTAAGTAATTATTATAAAGGTATTAATAGTGCTCTTTATACAGATTTAAGTGCAGAAGCAGATGCAGTATATACAATAGCAGATTCTATCTATAGAATGGATGGAGCTGCATCTTTAGTAGCAGAAACTACATTAAGTGATGGTGTATCTGAATTATTTAGTACAACTAATTTTACAAATAATGCTCAACAACTAAGAGAACTTAGTGCAAAATTAGTATCAGATGCAAGAGCAGCAACAGATATGTCTAAATATAATAACCTAACAAATTTCTTAGGTTCAAATCTACAATATGGAAATGTAGGTTCATTAAGTAAATCAGATTTAAATGCAGCAATAAATAGTATTGTGCCTCAACTAGAAGCAGAAACAGCAACAGCACAAGGTCTTAAGAATTCACTTGAAACATTTAGAAATGGTATAGGATCTAATATACTACAAGGTGGAATTTGGGACAATGTAGGAAAAAATTTAGATACATTTGGCAGTTTATTAGATGCTAATATGGAAACTTCAAATTTTATTCAAGATGTATTAAAAGCAGCTTTAATAATGGTTGAAGAAGCCATGACAGAAGATGAAATGTCAGATGAAAAATATGATGAATTAAGAGAAGAATCAAGAAGATTAGGTATTAAAATAGCTGCTCTTGATTATGAACTTGAAAGACTTGTTGCTAGTAAACATATGGTTACTGATTATGACCATTTAGGTAATGCAATAGGTTCTCATCAAGAACCACCTCAATCATTAATAGATAGTGTACAAACTTCATTAGATGAAGCAAGAGATAATAAAGAAAAAGTAGATACAGAAATATCTAATATAGAACAATATGTTGATGCTGTAATTAAAGCACAATCATTAATAGATGAAGCTCTAAGTCAAGTTAAAGCTACATATGAAGATCCAGCAATGGATATAGATAGCAATGCAGAATTTAGTGCTAAATATGATTTGAATTTAGAATCATTAGGAATAGATGGTGAATTAAGTGATTATGTAAAAAGATTTGATGATTATTATCAATCAATTCAACCACAATCAACTAGTGATCTTGAAACACCTGCTGATACACAACAACCAGCTGGAAATACACAACAACCAGGAGTAAATCCTAGTCCAAGTAGTGGAAACCCAGGTAGCGGAAATCCAAGTAGTGGTGGAGATGGAGGAGGAGGAAATCCTTCAACAGATGATTCAGCAGCAAGAAAGAAAGCAGAAGAAGAGGCTAAAAAGAAAGCCGAAGAGGAAGCTAAGAAGAAAGCTGAAGAAGAAGCAGCAAAACAAAAAGCAGAAGCTGAAGCTCAAAGAAAAGCTGCAGAAGAAGAGGCTAAGAAAGGTGATTCTTCTAAGAAAGATAGTGGAACTACTTCAAGTGATGCAGATAGAAAAGCCGCTGAAGAAGCAGCAAGAAAAGCAGCTGAAGAGGCAGCTAGAAAATCTAGTACAACACCTTCTAGAGATAGTACAAGTTCAGTTGCAGAAGATGGTTCAACAGTTACAAGAACATCTTCAACTCCAACAGGTTCAACAACATATAGTGGCGGAGGAGTAAATACTAGACCATCATATACACAAAGAAGTCCATATACAGGTGGAGATGAAATAATTGATAGTGGAGATTTAATAATAGAACCAACTATGGAAAATGCTACTGTTTCAGATTATTATGAAACACAAATTCCAAATGCACCAATTATAGAAGAACCTGTAACTATAGATGAAGTATCATCTGCTCAGCCTAAAAATAAGGGCGTTAAAACAATGGGTATTGCAGCAGGAATTGGTCTTGCAGTAGGAGCATCTGCTCTTGGTGCTCATGCTCTTATGAAGTCTAAAGAAGACGAAGAAGAAGATTTCGAAGATTATGATGATTAAAAAAGAATACAATAAGTATTCTTTTTTTTTAAAATTAATGATATAATAAAAACTAGAATAAAGGAGTATGTGCTATGTTTGGTAGAATATTAGAAATAACAGAAGATATGGTAATTGTAGAAAATATAAGTGGAAGAGTAGAAACATCTGTCCTTGGTATGCACCTTGTCTTCGAAGAAAAATTTAATATCTTAGCAGAAATAGCAGCAATAGATGATAAGAAAATTACCTGTGTATTACAAGGTGAATTCATTAATGGAAAATACTATGCTGGTCTTGACCATAGAATAGCTCCTAATAGCATAGTTAGATCTGTTAGTAAATCAGAAGTTATAGAACTTTTAGGAGAACAAAGTGTAGATTCACAAAACAGTTTATATATAGGTAAAAACCTTACATATGAAGGATTTAATGTATCAGCTAATGTAGATGATTTATTTTCAAATCACTTTGCTATAATTGGTAACTCTGGTAGTGGTAAATCATGTACAGTAGCAAGATTATTCCAAAATATGTTTTATAGAAAACAAAATATACCATACAATTCTCACTTTGCATTATTTGATGTTTATGGTGAATATCATACAGCATTAGATGTAATAAATAAAACTCAATATTGTAGATGTAAATATCTAACAACTGATACTACTAATGGAAAGAGTGATTTAGTTAAATTCCCTCCATACTTATTAGAAGTAGATGATATAGCACTTTTATTAGGTGCTACAAGTGCAATGCAATTACCAATAATTGAGAAAGCATTAAAATATGTTTATTTATTCACTGAAGAAGAATCAAAAGTAATCGCATATAAAAATAGTATTATAGCTAAAGCTTTATTAGATATACTTACAAGTGGTAGACATCCTACTCAAATAAGAGACCAAGTAGTAGCTGTATTATCAACATTTAATACATCAGATTTAAATCTAGAAAGTGAAATTGTTCAACCAGGTTATGTAAGAACAATAACACAATGTTTAAATATAGACTCTTCTGGTAAAATTAATACAATGCAACTAGTAATGGAATTCTTAGAAGAATTCATTGATAATAAACTAGTTTTAACAGAAGATATGAAACCAAACTTCTATACATTAAGAGATTTATATAATGCATTTGAATTTGCTCTTATTAGTGAAGGTGCTCTTAAGAGTGATAATGTATATGATATGAATAATATGCTAAAAGTAAGACTTGATGCTATTATAAATGGAACATATGGTAAATACTTTGAATTTGAACAAAAAATGACTAGAGAAGAGTATATTAATGATTTATATACATCTAGTCTAGGAGAAAGAGTACAAATAGTAAACTTTAACCTAAACTATGTTGATGAAAGATTTGCTAAAGTATTAACTAAGTTATATTCTAAATTATTCTTAGATTATGCTGTAACACTTCAAAACAATCAAGGATTCTCAGTAGAAATAATGCTTGAAGAAGCACATAGATATGTAACAATGGATAGCGATATAGATGTTCTTGGATATAATATATTTGATAGAATTACTAAGGAAGGTCGTAAATATGGAGTTATATTAGGAATGATAACACAAAGACCAAGTGAGTTATCAACAACATCACTTTCTCAATGTTCTAACTATATAGTACTTCGTATGTACCACCCAGAAGATATTTCAATTGTTAAAAATATATCTCGTAACTTATCAGAACATGATTTAGGTAAATTAAAAACTCTTGCTACTGGAACTGCATTATGTTTCGGAACAGCATTTAAATTACCATTATTTGCTAAAATAGATTTAGCTGTACCAACACCATCTTCTGCTAATGTTTCAGTATCTAGTCAATGGTTTGAAACACCAGAAGGTATAGAATCAAAATATTTAACATTTAAATCAGTACAAAAAGAAAAAGTTAATACAATGTTAAATGCAGAACAAACAGCTCAAGTAATGCAAAATGTTCCTACTGAAGTAACAGCACAAGAAGCAAAAGAACAACGTATAGAAGCTGAACAAGCAGCTGCATAAATATAAATAAAAAAATATTGATTTAATCAATATTTTTTAATTTGAACTTTTTTTAGTTTTCTTTTGAGTAGCCATTTTAATTCTATATGGATTTTCTTTAGAACCATCACCCTTAGTATAGAAAGCATACTCATTTAATTCTATAACAGGATATACACTTCTAGTACTATTAGCTTTATCTTCACTAAATGTTTTACCATTAAATGTATAAACTTGGAATGAATTATCAGGAACAGGAGTAAGTGTCCATTCATAAGATTGAATACTATCAGATAAGAAATTATAGTTTCTACAAGATCCATCTTTTAAAGTCTTACATTGTTCATCAGTACTAATTCTCATAAATTCATATGGAGTAATAGTTCCCATATAATATTCATCTAAACTCATCTTAGAACACTCAGTACTTCCATCAGTAGAAGTATCATCTAATGTTCTAGTTCCTATACATAATTGTCTAGGAGACATTTTAGTTTTTTGTTCTGCTGTAAATAAATCATTTCCTTCATATAATTTCTTTAACTTCTCAGCCATAAAACTATCATCAAAAGTATTATATCCAGTAACAGTAGATTTATCTACATTATATCTATTATCAAAATAGAATTTTAAATACATATTTGATTTAACTGCTCTCATTCTTATTCTATTATCTGGTGTAATAGATAATATTTGCCATAATACATCACTAACAGTATTACCAGAAGTAACGCTACCAAAAGCAACATAATTATTAAGACTTCTACCTCTAAAATAATATTCACCCTTAGCACTTCTATATAAACCACTATTTGCTGTAGTAACAGGATTATCTTCTAATACTTGTTTATATAATTCAATACTCTTATAATTCTCACCACAATTTAAATATGGAGTAAATGAATATTGACCATTTTGTTTAAATACAACTACATTAGCACTACATCCATTACTATTTTTAAGCATTTGATCTAAAGGTTTAATATATTCACCATTTACTAATGTTTGATAAGATAGAGAATATTTAGCATTATCATTTGGAAATTTATTTTCATGTTCTCTAACATATTTCTTAGAAGCTTCAACTATTTTACTTTCTAATTCTTCATAAGTAACATATTTAGGTTTTAACTTAGCAACTAACCATAATATTAAAAGTAATAATACAAATATTGCTACAATCCCACCAAGTAATTTTATTAATTTTGAACTATCCATTATTTCACGTCCTTTTTACATAAATAATTATACTATAACTACCTATATTTAACAATTACTTTGATAATATTTCATATACATCTTTTACATCAGAATTTTCCTTTTTTACCTCATAAATAGGGATAAGATGTAAATGATAATGTTTTACTTCTTGAATAATACCATTATTTTGTACTAATTTAATACCATCTGGTTTTAATTTATCATTTAATAATTTCATAACTTTTTTACTAGCTTTATTTATTTCACCTAGATATTCTAATGTAATATCATTATTATCTAAAAAGTGTTTTTTAGGAATAATTAAAACATGTCCATCATGAACAGGATTAATATCCATAAAACATCTTACATATTCATTTTCATATACAGTATATGATGGAATCTCTCCATTACCAATTTTACAAAATAAACAATCCATTTAAATCACCTAAAATAATTATATATTAATTTGATAATTTCTTCAAATAAAAAAGCAGATTATTCTTCATCTGCTTTTCTGCTTGATAGGAATGAGACTTTTTCTGCTACAACATCTACTACATATACTTTCTCACCATCCTCTTTCTCATAGCTAGACGTTTGTAATCTTCCTTTAATACCTACAATATCTCCCTTAGAACAATATTCACATGTGTTTTCTGCAATTCCACCCCAAAGAACACATCTAATGAAATCTGTATCATAAGTACCATCCATATTTTTATAACTCCTTGGTACAGCCACAGTGACATAAGTTCTTTTAAGATTATTTTCAGTTGTAGTAACTTCAGGATCCTTTGTTAATCGTCCAGCTAATACTACTTGATTTAACATTTAACCTCCTTTCGATATGCAATATATCAAAGGACAAAATAATAGTAAAATCACTAAAATTCATTTTTAGAATATATATTTTTATATAAAATTAAATTATTCCTTAGAGCAAAATTAATACAAAATGATATAAACATATACCTAAAATTGAATTATTAGTTTTTTTATAAAATTATTAAATTTTACATTTAACTGTGTAAAATTGTAAAACTAAATATAAAATAGTATAATATTTTTACAAGCACTAAAGGATGTGTATATATGATTAAAAGACTATTAAAAAGTGTACGTGAATATAAAAAAGCATCAATATTATCAATAGTATTTATAATAGTAGAAGTAGTTATGGAAGTAATAATACCATTTATAATGGCTAAACTACTTGATGATGGTATAAATGCTGGTAATATAGATGCTATATATAAATATGGAATTATCTTAGTAATCGCAGCTATTATATCTTTAGTAGCAGGTACTATAGCTGGAATAATATCATCAAAAGCAAGTAGTGGATTTGCTAAGAATTTAAGACATGATATGTACTATAAAGTACAAGATTTTTCATTTGCTAACATAGATAAGTTTTCTACATCAAGTATTATAACTAGACTTACAACAGATGTATCTAATATACAAAATGCATATCAAATGATTATTAGAATAACAGTAAGAGCGCCATTAATGTTATTATTCTCTTTAATAATGGCAATGTTAATAAATAAAAAGATGTCTATTATTTTTTTAATATTAATACCATTTCTAAGTACAATATTATTCTTAATAACTAAAAAAGTTCATCCATTATTTGAAAATGTATTTAAAACATATGATGAACTTAATAATAGTGTACAAGAAAATGTAAGAGGTATTAGAGTAGTTAAATCATTTACAAGAGAAGAATATGAAAAACAAAAATTTAATAAAGTATCTACTTTAATATATAAGAAGTTTATAAAAGCAGAAAAAATAATTACATATATTAATCCAACTATGCAACTAAGTATGTATGCAGGTATATTATGTATATCATGGTTTGGAGCTAAATTTATAACTAAAGGAACACTAACTACAGGAGAACTAACAAGTTTAATATCATATGGTAGTACTATATTAGCTAGTTTAATGATGATATCAATGGTATATGTAATGCTTACACTTGCTATTGCTAGTGCTAAAAGAATAACTGAAATACTAGATGAAGATGTAGAACTAGTATCTCCTAAAAATGGAATAAAAGAAGTTAAAAATGGAGATATAGTATTTGATAATGTAACATTTGCATACTCAAGAAATGCTCAAAAGAAAGTACTAAAAAATATTAACTTAGAAATTAAGAGTGGTGAAGTAATAGGTGTACTTGGTTCAACAGGTAGTGGTAAATCATCATTTATTAATCTAATTAGTAGACTTTATGATGTAACTGAAGGAAGTATTTTAGTTGGAGATGTCAATGTAAAAGAATATAACTTAAAATCACTTAGAGATAGTGTAGCAGTAGTATTACAAAAGAATGTATTATTTAGTGGAACAATAAAAGATAACTTAAAATGGGGTAATAAAAATGCTACTGATAAAGAAATAAAAGAAGCATGTGAAATAGCATGTGCAAGTGAATTTATAAATGGATTTGAAGAAAAATATGATTATGTATTAGATGAAGGAGCAACTAATCTATCAGGTGGTCAAAGACAAAGATTATGTATAGCAAGAGCTCTTCTAAAGAAACCTAAAATATTAATACTTGATGACTCAACAAGTGCTGTTGATACAAGAACTGATGCTAAAATAAGAGAATCATTTAAAAAATATATTCCAGAAGTAACTAAAATAATAATAGCTCAAAGAGTAGCATCAGTAGAAAATGCTGATAAAGTAATAATATTAGATAATGGAAAAATATCTGCATTTGATACTCCTAAAAACTTATTAAAGAATAATAAAATATATCAAGAAATATATTATTCTCAAAAGAAAGGAGAAAAATAATGAAAGAAACTAGAAAATTGCCACCAGGACCAAGAGGTAGAATAGAAGGACCAGCTGGTAAATTCAATATGAAATCCTTTAAAAGATTACTAAAATATATGAAAAAATATAAAATAATATATATTGTAGTATTCATATGTATTGTTATTAATTCAGTAGTAACAGTAGCAAGTCAAGTATTCTTAAAAAGATTAATAGATGATTATATAACTCCATTAGTAGGAGTAGAACATCCTTTATATGCAGATCTATTACATTTCTTAGGAATAATGTCTATTATATATTTAGTAGGTATTATAGCTACATTTATTTATAATAGATTAATGATATATGTATCACAAGGTATATTAAAAGATATAAGAGATGATATGTTTAATCATATGCAAGATTTACCACTTTCATATTTTGATAAAAACTCTCATGGAGATATAATGAGTAAATATACAAATGATACAGATGCATTAAGACAAATGATATCTCAATCTATGACAAACTTAGTTCATAGTGTTCTAACAATTATAGTTACATTTATTTCTATGTTAGTATTAAATGTACCATTAACTCTAATAGTAATAGTTGGAATAATTCTTATGACAAATGTATCTAAAAGAATTATTATGGCATCAGGTAAATATTTTAAAATGCAACAAGAATCATTAGGTAATATAAATGGTTATATAGAAGAAATGATTGAAGGACAAAAAGTAATAAAAGTATTTACTCATGAAGAAGAAGCTAAAAAAGATTTTGATAAATTAAATAATATATTATTTGAATCATCATCTAAAGCAAATGCTCTAGGTAATATAATAGGACCAGTAACACATAATATAGGTAATATATTATATGTAGTAATAGCATTTATAGGAGGAATATTTGCTATTAAAACAGGTACATTTACAATAGGAGCAGTTGCTGCATTCTTAACTCTTACAAGAAGTTTTACAAATCCAATAATGCAAATAACTTCACAAGCAAACTCAATAGTAGTTGCTACAGCAGCAGCTGATAGAATATTTGCTCTTATGGATGAACCAAAAGAAGAAAATAATGGAAAAGTAAAATTAGTATTTGTAGATAAAGAATTAAATGAATCAAAATCATTCACAGGACTTTGGGCATGGAAAAAAGATAATGAATTAATTCCATTAAAAGGTGATGTAAGAATGAATAATGTTCACTTCAGTTATGATGAAGGAAAAGAAGTAATTCATGATGTATCACTTTATGCTAAACCTGGTCAAAAAATAGCATTTGTAGGATCAACAGGAGCTGGTAAAACAACAATAACTAATTTACTTACTAGATTCTATGATATACAAGAAGGAACTATTACTTATGATGGAATAGATATAAAAGAAATAAATAAAAAAGATTTAAGAAAAAGTTTAGGAATGGTACTTCAAGATACAAATTTATTCACTGGTACAATAATGGAGAATATTAGATATGGTAATTTACATGCTAGTGATGAAGAATGTATACAAGCAGCTAAACTAGCTAATGCACATGACTTTATAGAAATGTTACCAGACGGTTATAATACACTTATAACAGGTAATGGAGCAAATCTATCACAAGGACAAAGACAATTATTATCAATAGCTAGATGTGCTGTATCTAATCCACCAGCAATGATTCTTGATGAAGCAACATCTTCAATAGATACAAGAACAGAAAAAATAGTGCAAGATGGTATGGATAAACTAATGGATAATAGAACAGTATTTGTAATAGCTCATAGACTTTCAACAGTACAAAACTCAAAAGCAATTATGGTACTTGAAAATGGTAAAATAATTGAAAGAGGAGATCATAATGACTTAATAAAACAAAAAGGTAAATATTATGAACTATATACAGGTAAATTTGAATTAGAGTAGCAATTTGCTACTTTTTCTATGAATAAAATATTGAAAGAAAAGACTATTTACATTTATACCAGTAAAATTTATTTAATAATTCTACAATGCGTTATAAATAATGATAAAATAAAGAAAATAATTATAAAAGGAGTTAAGTTATGGAATATGAAGAAAATAATAAAAATAAAACAATAATATTGGTATTAATTGGATTGCTTATAATTTGTATAGCAGTAATAATAGTATTACTCATAGATAAGCAAAAAATGACTAATAATACTATAGAAAACAATACAAGTGAAAAGGAAGATATTAACAAGTCTAAAGAAAACAATACAAATAAAAAAGAAGATATTAATGAGTCTAAAGAAAATGAAGAAATAAATAATACTATAAATAATGTTACTTCCAGTAGTAAAACTTTGTATTATAGTATTGAAAAAGAAGGAAAGTTCACTCCAAGTGATTTAGCTAATAAAGTAGATGATTACAAAAAACTAAAAAAAGATTTCTTTATAAAAGAAACAATAACTAAAACTATATCAAATGAAACATTAATTGAAGTTTTATTGTCATATGATTTAGATGATATAGGAGATAAAAAGGGATATTATACATATAACTATTTTACTGAAGAAGAATTTAATAAAAAATATCAAGATTATATAAAAAAAGGTTTAAAATGTGATGGTAAAAAAGAAGTATATGTTGGAGAGGGTAGTTTTATAAAGTGTAAAACACATGAAAAGGGATTTGAGTATGACAAGATAGAAAGTGAAAATTGTGTTCTTGATGATGAAGAATTAATATGTATAAAGCCTAATAATTCATGGGCAAAAATAGAAGAATACAAAAAAGAATTTGAAACAAAGGGATGGACATGTGAAATATCAAATTATAATCCTAAATATCAAAATAATCTTGAATGCATGAATTCAACTTTGCGTGTTCAAATGCATGATAGTGGAGAAGTAATAACAGGACACACTAGCCCTTATTGTTATGTTAATAGTGATTTAGCATCTTGGTGTTATTACACAGGAGAATATTAATCAGAGTAGCAATTTGCTACTTTTTCTATGAATAAAAATATGATATAATTTATACATAATAGAGAGGTATATTTATGAAAGCAATTGATGTTATTGAAAAAAAAGAAAAAAATGAAATACTAGAATATGATGAAATTAAATATATGGTTAATTCATATGTTAAAGGTAAAATAAGTGATAAAACTATGTCTGATTTCTTATGGTTAATTTATAATAATGGATTAACTATAGATGAAACAATTAGTCTTACAGATGTAATGATTAAAAGTGGAGATGTAGTAGATTTAAAAGATGTAGGAAAAGCAGTAGTTGATAAACATTCAACTGGTGGTGTAGGAGATAAAATAACATTAATTGTTTCTCCAATAGTAGCTGCTGCTGGAGTAGCTGTGCCTAAAATGAGTGGTAGAGGTTTAGGACTTACTGGAGGTACTGTTGATAAATTAGAAAGTATTCCAGGTTATAAATTAAATCTATCTAAAAAAGCATTTGTAGATGCTCTTAAAAATGTAGGATGTGCAGTTATATCTCAAAGTGAAAAAATAGCTGTAGCTGATAAAAAAATATATGCTCTTAGAAATGAAATAGGTGCTGTAGATTCAATACCTCTAATAGCTAGTTCAATAATGTCTAAAAAGATAGCAAGTGGTAGTGATGTAATAATCATAGATCTAAAAGTAGGAAAAGGTGCTTTTATGAAAAACGTAAAAGATGCTACTCGTCTTGCTAAAACAATGGTTAAAATAGGAGCACACTATAATAAAAAAGTAATATGTACATTAAGTGATATGAATGTACCATTAGGTAGAAATATAGGTAATGCATTAGAAGTAAATGAAGCTTGTGACTTCTTTGCTGGAAAACATGATAAAAGATTATACGATTTATCGGTATATATTTCAGCATTAATGATAAGTAGTGCTAAAAATATATCATTTAGAAAAGCTAAATCTATAGTATTAAATCTATTAGAAAATGGATATGCTAAAACAATATTCTATAAATGGATTAAAAACCAAGGTGGAGATTTAACTAAATTAAAAATAAAAGCTAAAAAATATATAGTAACTAGTCCAACATCTGGATATGTAAATTCTATTGATTCTAATCAAATAGCTCAATTAGTATTTGATTTAGGAGCAGGTAGAGTAAAGAAAAAAGATAAAATTGATTACTCAGTAGGTTTAGTACTTAATAAACAAATAGGTGAAAAAGTATATAAAGGTGAACCTCTAGCAGTAATTTACTATAATAAAAAAGTAAGTGATATGGAAAATAAGGTAATTAATTCATTCAAAATAGATAAAAAGAAACGTAATGTTAAAAACATTATACTTCATACAGTTAAATAAAAAACTACATCATTGATGTAGTTTTTATCTTATCATAACTAAATATTCTTCATATGTAACATTCATTTCATGTAACTTAGTAGCAGTTTCAATACCAAAATATCTATAATGCCAAGGTTCAAATTTATATCCAGTAATAAACATCTTATCTTCAGGGTATCTTAATATAAAACCATATTTATATGAATTATTAATTAACCATTCATATTCTTTAGTATTTTCAAAATGTTTAGAAGTAGAAGCAGTATTTATATCAACAGCAAGTCCAGTATTATGTTCTGAATGTCCAGGTCTAGCAGAATAAGTATCAGCTTTAGTTTGTCCATCTCTTTTTACATAGTTATTATAAATATTTTTTTGACTTGAATAACTTCTATAAGCAGAGACACTTTTTAAAGTAATACCATCTTCTTTAGCAGCATCAACCATTTGTCTAAAATAACCAGCTGCTTCTTTATTAAGTGATCCTTTTCCATAACCATCACCAAGTTTTTCTAAATCAGCATCATAATTCTCACTAATATAATTATATTTATTAACAAGTATTAATTTACCATCTTCTACTTTAGAAGGATTAGTATTAGTATAGAATTCATAATCTAAACCAATCTCAACATATAAAACAGCTTCTTTTTCATTATATTCATTCTTATCAAAATATTTTTGATATCTACTTAAATTATCTATATCAAAATACTCAGACTCTTTAAAACCAATTAAATTCTTATATTTTTCATTTAATAAACTATTTTTAACTTCATCTTTAGTAAATAATTTTTCTATCTTTTCAACTTCATTAACACTATAACCTAATTGTAATAAATCTTCTTTATATTCATATTCATCATTAGTAATTTGTTTTCCATCATTTACAATAACAGTTGTAGTATTTTCAGGTCCAATTTCTTTTTCTTCTTTTATAGTCATCATAGTTAAATATACTAGTATGAAAGCAAGCAAAATAATAATTATTAGATAATACTTATTATTAGTCTTTTCCATATTTATCACTCCTTAATATAATTATATATTAAAAAAAATAAAAAATTAATGATTAAACAATAAATTGACACTATTATAATTATAAAAAATCTTGTATAATAATATTATGGAGGGTAGAAATATGAATAATGATATTAATAGTAAGATTTCCAGATTACAAAGTGTTCAAAGTTTATTGAATAATTTAAGTAAAAAAATAGATTCAATAAATATAGATGATTATTGGACTGGTCAAGGTAGTGAAATGTTTGTAAATAGTATTAAAGGACTAAGAAAAGATTTTATTACATTTGATAATAGAATTGATGAAACTATTGGTTATCTTAGAAAATGTTATAAATATGATGAGGTAAGTAAAAATGAATGAGACTGTTAATATAGAAGGTTTAAAACAATTATCAAAAGAATTATCAAATTATAATGAAGAATTAAAGAAGATTTATAATGATAAATTATTACAATTATTAGTTGAATGTAAACCATATTTTGATAAAAATAATATATCATATGAAAGAGAATTATCAGATTATAGGAGATTATATAATGAATTAAATAGAAAATTATCTAATTATTCAGACTTATTAGGTAATAGTATAGCTAATTCATATAATGAAACAAAAAATGATATAAATGAATTATTTAATAATAATTTTAAAAATATATTAAATGAAATAATGGACAAAGAGTAATTTTAATGATAAAATTATATAGAAAATAGAAGGAGTGTGTAATATGAATTTCGATCAAGTATTATCAAATTTTAATAATTATATTGATCAAACTTATAGTGATTTAGGTGCTAATTTACAAAATGCATATGTAAATCAAATGCAAGCTACTGTTGATGACTATATGGCTCAAGCTCGTAGTAGATATCAACAAATGGCTGATTCAGCAATTTCAACTGCTAGAAATCAAATAGAGAGTTCTAGACAAACTGCTATGTCACAACTTGAAGGAGTAACAAATAGCATGAGAGCTCAAGGATATAGTGATGATCAAATAAACCAATTTAGAGGTCAAATAGAAGCTAGTGTTAATGAAAGATTACAACCTGTATCAAATGAATTAGATAGTTTTGAAGGAAGAATTAGAGATGAAATATCAACTATGTATGGTCATCAAGGTACAACAGGTATAAATAATATAGCAACTTCTGACTCATCATTTATATCAGTTAATCCAATATCACAAGGTGGAACTTCAACAGCTTCAGGTGTAGACATTAATATTAGTTATAATGAACTAGAGAGTAACTTATCTAGACTAAAGAGTGGATTAAATAATTTAAAGTCAAATTGGGAGGGTGTAATCCAAACAAATATTGCTAAATTAGAACAATCTTGGATAGGTGATGATTGTAGTGCATATATTACTAAATTAAAAGAATCAGATACAAAAGTTAAAAAATCAATTGAAGCAATTCAATTATTAATAACTACATATACTCAAGCTTTAGAAGTAATTAAAGCAAATCAAGCTAGTGTTACAAGTACAATAGCAGGAAGTAATTAGGAGGTATTATGGCAAGCAATAGATCATATATTAGTTTAGATTCTTTAAAAGAAATATCAAGTTCACTAAGTACACAAAAAGATCAAATATCTCAATGTTACAAAGGTGAAATATTACCCGCAATTAAAGCAAGCGCAGATTGCTTCAAAGTTTCAGGATTAAATATGAATGAAATAGTTACTACATTTAATAATACATTTAATGGAGTAAATACTAATTTAAATAATTTAATTAATACTCTTAATAATACAGTAATTAAGAATTACTCTGAAACAGCTTATGCAATTAGACAAACATTTAATCAAACATTTGCTAATCAATTAAGAGAAATATTAAATCTAAAAAAATAAAAGCACATAAGTGCTTTTTTTTATACTTTGAAATATTTTTTAAACCATCTAGTTAATTTAACATCTTTATTTAAAAGAATAAATGCTAAAATAGCAAGACAATCTCCTACAACTAAATCTATAAATACATGTTGTTTAATAACAAGTGTACTTATCATAATAATTACACTTATTAATGGTATAAAAATCTTTTCTAAATTATTTGGATATTTTGAATAACTAATATATAAAAACCATAAACAACTAATAGCGCAGTGTAATGATGGAAAACAATTTAATATTGGAGTATCTACCCAAAATATAAATCTTGTTACTAGTTCTAATGGATTATTACCTGTTACTATTGGTCTATCAACAGTAGTAGGAATCAAAAAAAATATAACAACTGCTATCATTACTACAATAATATAAGCAATAGAATATTTAATAAAATTCTTTCTATCTTTTATATATAAAATATATGGTACTAATAATAACAATATATACCATGAACAATATGGAATAATAGCCCATATATTAAATGGTATAGCTTTATCAATAATTCCTCCAATTAAATATGGAGAACCTTCTAACGACTTAGCTAATAAGAACAATCCTGATTGAAAACATATTAATAAAAATGTAATTATTAATGGTTTTGTTTCTATTTTTTTCATAAGCATCACAAAAGTATTATATATCAAAAACGTAAACAAATCAAAAAAACTAGAAAAAATATCATATTTAGATTATAATGTATGCGAGGTGAGAGTGTATGGCTAAAAAAACAGTATGTTTAGTTGGAAGACCTAATACTGGTAAATCAACATTATTTAATAGAATAGTTGGTAAAAAGATTGCTATTATAGAAGATGCACCTGGAATAACAAGAGATAGAATTTATAGTGAAGCAACATATAATGATATATCATTTTTCTTAATAGATACTGGAGGAATAGATATAAAAGATGGAGATTTTAATGATGAAATAAAATCTCAAGTAGAAATAGGTATAGAAGAATCAGATTCTATTATATTTGTAGTAGATTCTAAAGATGGAATAACAAACAATGATAATATAATTAGAGATATGCTTAAAAAACAAAATAAAGAAGTAGTAGTAGCTATAAATAAAACAGATAATAATGTAGGAAAAGAAAATATATATGAATTTTATTCATTAGGATTTGATGAATATTTCCCTATATCAGCTGAACATGGAACAGGTATAGATGACTTACTTAAATATATTACAAGAGATTGTGATACTAATTACACAGAAGAAGATAATAATATTAAAATATCTGTAATTGGAAGACCAAATGTAGGTAAATCATCATTAGTAAATGCTCTTTTAAATGAAGAAAGAGTTATTGTAAGTAATATAGC
>JAEEGL011543424.1_pt1 | contig 18591 bp, 14 predicted proteins | sample 9134231 | NCBI WGS metagenome assembly JAEEGL01 (sample SAMN16246548, study PRJNA631951) | gut metagenome | biome: gut microbiome; feature: rumen; material: fiber-attached | host: Bos | place: Iran: Karaj | collected 2018-10 | reverse complement strand
GTTGATTGCTTGTACGTTGCCGATGGTCACCACAGAACTGCGGCTGCTGCTGGAGTAGGAGCGGAGCGTCGTGCGGCAAATCCTAACCATACGGGCAATGAGGAATACAATTATTTCTTGTCGGTGAATTTCCCTGCTAATCAGTTGACGATTATCGACTACAACCGTGTGTTGAAGGACTTGAACGGAATGACGCCAGACGAATTGCTTTCGAAATTGGAAAAATCGTTTGTCGTTGAGAAAAAAGGCGCGTCGATTTATAAACCGAACAAGTTGCACAATTTCTCAATGTATCTGGCAGGTGAGTGGTATTCGTTGACGGCAAAAGAAGGTACATACAACGATTCTGACCCGATTGGCGTGCTTGATGTGACAATTCTTACGGAACAAGTTCTTTCTCCGCTATTCGACATACAAGACTTGCGTCGAAGTCAGCGAATTGACTTTGTCGGTGGTATCCGTGGTTTGGGTGAATTGAAGAAACGTGTTGATTCTGGCGAGATGCAGGCAGCGTTCGCATTGTATCCAGTTTCTATGGAACAATTGATGAACATAGCCGACAGTGGCGAAATAATGCCTCCAAAATCAACGTGGTTTGAGCCAAAACTACGAAGCGGATTGATACTGCACAGTTTGGTGTAATTTAAAAATCTTGATTCAGCCCCAAACGAAGAAATATCTTATTGTTGGAGGCATATTAGTTTGAAACAAATAAACAAAAACCGGCGTGATATGTTGACGATAGTCGCCGTGTGTTGTTTTTCGTTTACGTTGGCGTATGTGTCTTCGTGCGTTTCAAAACGAAATGCATCTTCGGGGTTGACTACGACTCCATACAAGATAGGTGTCCCGTATTTCCCTGATTCCCTTAATATTCCCCTGGACAATCCAATGACAGCCGAAGGTGTGGAATTGGGAAGATATTTGTTTTACGACGGACGGCTTGCAGGAAGGACGCACAAAGACAGCCTTATGTCATGTGCCACTTGTCATAGGCAATCACACTCGTTTGAGTGCGGCATTGACCATCCGAAGTTCAAAGGAGGCAAAACATTCGGCTTGACAGGGATTCCGACACCGCATTATATGATGCCGCTCATTAATTTAGTCTGGGTGAACGAAGGATATATGTGGAACGGTTTCATTCATGCGTCAAACGAAAAAAAGGCTGATAAATACGGTGTTTCGGCAGAATATGGTTTAAATTATAAAAATCTGGAGTCCTTTGTGTGGATGATGATTGTCGCACCGCACGAAGGGAATGGCAACATAGAACAAACACTTGCACTGCTTCGAAGCGATTCATTATATCCGCCTATGTTCAAAAAAGCGTTTGGTACTGAGGAAATTACGATTGACAGAGTATCGAAGGCAGTCGCGCAGTTTGTCCGTTCTTTGGTGTCGTTCAATTCAAAATTCGACAGATTTATGCGTGGCGAAGTGAATTTGACAGAATCGGAACGGAGAGGTTTTTTCTTGTTCTCTACGGAACGGGCAGATTGTTTTCATTGCCATGGCTCGCCGGCGTTGCCGCTGTGGACGACGAATCAGTTTATGAACAATGCGAAAGATGTTGATTTCACCGACAATAACGACCGATCTTCCGTGACGGGAAACGAATTGGACAAGGGAAAATACCGAATACCTACGTTGCGAAACATAGAATTTACCGCTCCCTACATGCACGACGGCAGTTTTTCCACACTCGACGAAGTTTTGGAATTTTATAATTCAGGATTGAAACGGTCTCCGTATGTCGATCCGCTGATGATAAACGTCAATCACGGCGGTACGTATCTGACCCCAGAGGAACGAGCAGATTTAAAGGCTTTTCTTCTCACATTGTCCGACTCAAGTTTTATTACGAATCCCGCTTTTTCCAATCCATGTCCGAATAATGAATTTTTTATAAATGAATAATGAATATTTTTTATTGAAACCGTGGTATTTCTTGAAGAATATTCTATTTTTGCACACGAAGTTTTAAAAAATATAGACAATAATGGCAGAAGAAGTTCAGAATCAGGATCAAATAGAAAAAATTGGTGATTCATTGACAAAAGTAGAAAGATTTGTAGAAGACAACAAGAAAACAATTTTGATTGTCGTTGCAGTAATAGCTGTACTTATTTGCGGATTTTTTGCATATAAAAATTTGTATTTGAACAAGCAACAGGAAAAAGCTCTTGCAGCAATGTTCCCGGCTGAAAATCAGTTCCGTGCAGATTCTTTCCATATTGCATTGTATGGTAATGAGAATGTGACTGGTTTTGTTGACATTATCAGCGAATATGGTCGCACAAAGGCAGGAAATACAGCTTGCTACTATGCAGGCTGCTGTGCAATGAAACTTGGCGAATACGAAGATGCTGTTAAATATTTGAAGAAATTCTCTACTGACGATCCAATTCTTGAACCACTTTCAATTGGTTTGTTAGGCGATGCATATTGCGAATTGCAAGAATACAGCAAGGCTGTGGCTAAATATCAAAAGGCTGCCGATAAAGCCGACAGCGAACAGATGAGCCCGTATTTCTTGAAGAAGGCAGGTCTTGTTTTCGAGGAAATGGGAAAATTCGACGAAGCAGTAAAGATGTACACGAAAATAAAAGAAGACTATAGCGGTTCTTCGGAAGCAGGAAGCATTGACAAATATATTACTCGTGCAAACTTGCGTAAATAATGGCTACGTCTCTTAAAAATCTTTCGGAATATAATCCTGACTCTGTTCCAAACGCTTCGGAACTCTCCATTGGTATTGTTGTTGCAGAATGGAACATGGACGTAAACACCAAACTTCTGCAAGGTGCGGTGGAAACGTTGCAAAAACATGGAGTTTTGGAGAAAAACATCATCATCAATTACGTTCCTGGTTCATTTGAACTGACTTACGGGGCACGTGTGATGGCCGAAAACTACGACGTTGATGCCATTATTGTCATCGGAACAGTGATTCAAGGGGAAACACCTCATTTTACATACATTTGTCAATCGGTTTCGTACGGCGTTACGGAATTGAATCTCTCGTATGATTTGCCATTTATTTTTGGCTTGCTTACTGTTAATACCAAAGAACAGGCAATGGACAGAGCTGGCGGAAAATACGGCAATAAAGGCGTTGAAGCAGCTATCACTGCAATTAAGATGGCATTGTATAATTAGTCTGTTTGCTTAATTTCCAATTACATATTCTTTTACCCAATGGGTGAAAATCCAATCTCTGTCTGTTTTCCAAGAATAGTTTACAGGGCAGTTTTCGTCGTTGTTTTCAAAGTAATTGTACGGGAACATTGGATTTTTTCCGCTGTTGCGGTCTCTGTTGAATTCTGCACGAATACGCTCGCAAGCATATTCGGGATGACTAATGGCATATACTTGTTTCCCACCGTATGCAACAACAAGTCCGGGCCCTGTTACTGGCGATTCGGCAACGATTGTCGCTTCCGAAACTGCTGCAAGTTCGTCATGGGCAATGTACCACGGACGGCTGACGGGAAGAAGGATTTTGTCGTGTTGCGGATTTACCAACGGATTTGTCTTGTCAAGAATTGTATGTGGATATACGCCGCTCCATTGAAAACTGTTTCTCTTGAAATGAATGTTCCAGTTGTAGTAAATTCGAGCAAATGCCGACCAGCAAATGTGTAATGTCGATTTTACGTGTTCGTCCGCCCAGCGGAAAAATACACATAACTGTCGCCAATACACAATCTCTTCGTATTCAAATCGTTCAAAGGGTGCTCCGTTGATTATCATGGCGTCGTATTGCTCTCCGCGTTCCATGATTTCCGCTACGTCGACGTAAAAGGTGTCCATGTATGACTGCGGAGTATGTTTGTAGAATAAATTACTCATTTTTACAAGAGTAACTTCTATTGTCGCATCAACAACAGACAGGGCGTGATAAAGTTCTTCTTCGGCATCTTCCTTGTCTGGCATGAGATTGAGAATCAACATTTTGAGGGCATTCGGCTGTTTCTTGTCCGTCAGACAATAGCCGTCAGCGTTCAATTTGCCGATTAGAGGATGATTTGTAGGAACAATTATCATTGCCATTCATTTAAGACGGGGCAAATCTACAAATAATTAAGAATTAAAAATTAAAATTTAAAAATTGTACGTTGTGAATTATGCATTGTACATTATTTTATATTTTTGCCACGTAAAAATTTAGACTCATGATTACGTTTGTAGTTTCTATCGTGGCACTGGTTTTAGGATACATATTCTACGGTGCGTTAGTTGAAAAAATCTTCGGCGTAAACAAAGACAGACAAACGCCGGCGTTCACGAAACAAGACGGTGTTGATTTTATACCTATGCCGTTGTGGAAAGTTTTCTTGATTCAATTCTTGAACATAGCGGGAACAGGTCCCATCTTCGGTGCAATTGGCGGAATTCTGTTCGGTCCCGCTGCATACTTGTGGATTGTACTTGGTTGTATTTTTGCAGGAGCTACGCACGATTTCCTTTCGGGAATGATTTCGTTGCGGAAGGGTGGCGCGTCGTTGCCTGAAATTATTGGCGACGAGCTGGGAACAGGTGTTCGACAAGTTATGCGTGTATTCGCATTGTTGCTTATGGTGATGGTCGGTGCCGTGTTTGTAACGACTCCGGCAGGTCTGCTTTCGAGCATGACTTCCAATTGGGGATTTTTCGGTACATCCACGTTTTGGTGTGTAGTGATTTTCTGTTACTATATTATGGCAACCTTGCTTCCGATTGACGCATTGATTGGAAAGATTTATCCTATTTTCGGTGTCGCTTTGTTGATAATGGCGGTGGGTGTTTGTTTCGGCATTTTTACGAACGAAGGTGCAATGCCCGAAATTACCGAGGCGTTCCATACGCATCATCCCAAAGGCTTGCCGATTTTCCCGTTCTTGTTTGTAACGATTGCCTGCGGTGCCATTAGCGGTTTTCATGCTACGCAAAGCCCTATGATGGCTCGTTGCTTAAAAAGCGAAAAATACGGACGAATCGCTTTTTACGGTGCAATGATTACCGAAGGTTTTGTGGCTTTGATTTGGGCTGCCGCTGCAATAAAATTCTGTAACAACAACTACGACCAACTTGCTTCGTATCCAAACCCTGCCAATGTGGTAAGTTTTATCTGTAACACGTGGATGGGTAAGGTTGGTGCCGTGCTTGCTATTCTTGGCGTTGTTGCTGCTCCAATCACGTCGGGCGACACGGCGTTCCGTTCTGCTCGTTTGATTACTGCTGATTTTCTACATTTCCCACAAGACAAGGTGTGGAAACGATTGTCGGTTTCGTTGCCGTTGTTTGCTATTTCAGCCGTGCTGATGTTGGTTGATTTTGCAGTGCTTTGGAGATATTTCGGATGGTTCAACCAAACATTGTCGATATTCACGTTGTGGGCAATTACGGTTTATTTGTACCGTAACGGCAAGTGCTTCTATATCACGTTGATACCGGCAATTTTTATGACGTCGGTGTGTAGTACATATATTCTTATGGCACCCGAAGGTTTTGCATTGTCGGCAACGGTGGGATATTCCATAGGATTGGCGTTTACCGTGTTGTTATCGGCAGTTACGATTTTGTATATGCGTAAGCGTAAAGGTCAAACAGATTTATAATGGATTTTCAGCCCGCAATTGCGTCATATTTGGAAAAGACAGGTTTCCCGTCTTTTTCTCCGAAAGCTTTTTTGTTTGATATGGATGGTGTGTTGTACGATTCCATGCCGTTTCATGCAAAGGCGTGGAAAGAGGCATTTGCACATGTGGGTGTGCAATTTAGCGAATACGACGTGTATCTGAACGAAGGACGGACGGGAAAAACGACTGTGAATGAAGCTTTTACCGCACAATTCCGCCGTGAGGCGACCGATGATGAAATTCAGCAGATTTATGCCGACAAGGCGGAGATTTTCATGTCAATTTCGCGCACGAATCCTATGCCGTTTGCCAAAGAAGTGTTGACCGCGTTGCAGGCAGCTGGGAAAAAAATCGTGCTTGTTACCGGAAGCGGACAAAAAAGTCTTATTTTCCGCCTAAATGAATCGTATCCCGGAGTTTTTTCTCCCGAAAATATGGTCACGTCGTTTGATGTGAAATATGGCAAACCCAATCCGGAACCGTATCTGATGGCATTGCAGAAAGCAGGTGTTCGGCCAAACGAAGCCGTTGTGATAGAAAATGCCCCGTTGGGCGTACAAGCTGGAGTAGGGGCGGAAATTTTCACTATTGCATTGAACACTGGTATTTTGAATGATGACGTTTTGTCTTCGGCAGGGGCAAACGTAGTGTTGCCTTCGATGCAGACACTGTATGATCATTTGTCGTCATTATTACGATAACTATAATACTCCCCAAATTTTGGACAGCGAGTTAAGTGTAAAAAAAAAGTAAAATTTGCTGTCATAAAGACAAAAAGAAAATTTGTAAACTTCCCATTTGGGGAAAGGGTACGGATAGGTACACAAGTTTTTTTATCAATCCTGCATATTTTTTTGTTAGAGTATTTGTACAAAAATAAAAAAATGTATATTTGCACACCCGTTTGGGTGGACTGTCGTATGGTGTAATGGCAGCACAACTGGTTTTGGTCCAGTTAGTCGAGGTTCGAATCCTTGTACGACAACAAAATAAGCTCCTAATGAATTATTATCAATTTGTTAGGAGTTTTTTTATACTTCCCAAATTTAGGAAAGCAATTTACGTGTGAAAATGAAATTGTTTTCGATAAGGCCGATAGGTTTTATGCCTTAAACCATTTCCATTTTTTATACATTTTTCTGTATGCAAACCATGTCAGAAAGAAGTATACGATTGCCTGACCCCAGAGGAAAACAAATTCCCAATGTACGTCTTTCAGCAATGCGCCCATTTCCGACATCCGCACGTAGCCGTTTACGGCGAATGTTCCAGGGAAAAGGTATGAAATGTATTTCCAAACTGGCGGAATTGCCGAGCCTGGCCACGAGATCCCCGACATAAAGAGTAGCGGAACGGACATGAATACGAACAGTACGATGAACGATTCTCTGTCGTATGAAAATGTCGAGATAAACATGCAGAAGAAAATGCAGGCAAATATGAATGGAATCATAAATGCAATCATGTCTTTCCATTGCCAGATGTGAATATGACCGAACAACACCGGGATGATGCAGACTAAATATGCCACTACAGGAATGTATATGTTTAAGTATCCAGTCGCTTTGCCTATGAGAATTTCCAGTGGACGTTTACCTTTCAAATGTTCTGCCATAATTCCTTTACGTTTTTTTTCACGCTCGTCGCCTAACAACATTCCAATACCAAGCAGCATTGTCTGCTGGATTATCATCATCAGCACGGCAGGAATAAGGAACGTGGCAAATCCGCTCTGTGTGTTGAACATAGGAACATATTCGTATTTAATCGGATATGCGAATGCCTCGGCTTGTTCTTTCGTCGCACCGACAAGTCTTTGGGCTTTAATCTCCTGGTTCATTTCGAGTGAGACTTCGGTACAAGCGCTCAACACCGCTTTGTAATAAAGTAAACCGCTCATGTCGCTGTATAGCTCAACAATGGCTTGTTTCCCTTCGATGATATTTTTTTGAAATTCAGCAGGAATATAGATTAAACAATATGCTTTGTGTTCGTGAATGAGTTCGATTGCTTCCTGCATGTCGGCACAGTGACCGATTATTTTGACGTCGCCGCTTGCGTCGGCTTTGCGAAGAAAATCACGGCTCATCGACGTATGACAATTGTCAACAACGACTGTCGGCACTTCGCGGACGGATTCATTGTTGTATAAGTATGCGTAGAGTGGAGGGTAGAGCAACGGCACAATGACAAAAAATACGAGTGCTCCGATGTCCGTCAACGAGCGAATCAATTCGTTTTTCCATACGTCCAATATGTTGTAGAACCATCTCATATTTTGTTGCTTATATTTGATAGTGATATTCCAATAAATAAGTCTTTAGTCTTCCCACTACCAATAACGGGAGTGCGAGGAATGCCGCCAAGCATACGTAATAGAACCACGTGTATCCGAACGAAATTCCGTTGAGTGCCTGGTCAACGTAAATTAAGAAATAATAACGAAGCGGGAATAGATATGACAATGCCCGTAATGCTGGCGGAAACGCCATTTGTGGAAATGAGAATCCGCTGATTGGGAACGACAGGACGCCCCATAATGTAGCCAAACTGAGAGCCCAACGAAGCGATGGGACGGCTCCGCAGAGAAATACTCCAAATGCTTGACAGACAAGCACGAACAATATCATGAGTATGAACATTGGTAAAAATCCGCCGTTGAGCGGGAAGTTCCAATAACCGTAAAGCCATACTAAATAGAACAAGCCCATGAGAACCCACACGAAAAAGTGTGGTAATAATTTACCAAACAAAGCTTTGTAAATGTTGTTGTCGGCAATTGCCAACCATTCTTTCGACGTTTCTTCCTTGAGTTCGGAATAAATAGAGTAAATCGTTATTTGGAAGATAAGCAACATTAAAAGCGCCGGTAACAATGTGTTGGCAAGGTATATAGAATAATTCAGCGTTGGATTGTTTACGGCATGCATTTCCATTTTGATAGGCTGTAGCATTGCCATTGCCTGATCTTCGGTGAAACCTTTGGCATACAGCGTTGCACGGGCAATTGCCCCCGAAGCATATTCCGACATCATTTTCATGTCGCGATATTCCAACGAGGCAGGAATGAGATACGAAGCCGAAGTGTAAAACGAAACAGTCGGTTGTTTGCTCGACAGTGCTAATTTGGTCGTACCTTGCGGAATGTAGTAAATTGCATAGATTTTACCACGTTGCATGGCTTCGCGGGCTTCGGCAAAGTTGTGATATTGTTCTACAATTTTTGTTTGTTGAAACGCATCAAGATTTCTGATTATGTTCCGTGTGACGGACGTGTTGTCTTCGTCAACCACGCCGACTGGCAAATCAACGGGCAGACCGTTTTCCATAAGGGTGGTGAAGAATACGTATCCGAACGTAGGAGCCACAATCATACAGAAAACGTAAAGCGGCCGAGTGAGCAACCGTTTTATTTCTCGTTTCGATACGGCTAATATCTTGCTGTTTTTCAACATTGTAGAGCCTATTCGTTTATTTTGTAAAGAACGGTCATTCCAGGACGAAGTCCTTTAATGTCGGATTTTGCAGTTGCACGGACTTCGAATGTTTTCAAATCGTATTGCCCTGTTTGTTTTGTTGCTTTCCATGCGGCAAAATCGCCCATATCTTTCATGTAATCGATTTTCATGGTCGCCGTTGTGTCCAATGCGGGTATGTAGGCTTGAAATTCCGTTCCGATAGGCATTTTTGTCAAATAGTCTTCGCGGACGTTGAACGTTGCCCACATGTCGTTCATAATTGCGACAGACATGATAGGAGCACCTGTTCCGATAAGTTCGCCCACATGCGGATAAATCTCCGTAATTTCGCCGTCGGCGTATGCAGTAAGAATTGTTTCGCTGATGTAGGAATCAACTTCGGCAACAACACCTTCGGCTTGTTTTACCTGTGCGGCAGCCATTTCCTTGTCTTCTTCCTGAGCACCTTTCACCGCCATGGTATATTGTGCTCGTGCTGCGTTTTCGGTGGAAACAGCGGCGTCGTATTGAGCTTTGATTTCATCATATTTCTGTTCGCTCACAACGCCTTCTTTGTAAAGGTTGCTGATACGCGTGTATGATTTTTCCATGATTTCGCGTCCGGTTTTTGCTTTCTGCCACATTTCGTATGCCGCTTGGATTTGCTCTTTGCGGGCACCTTTTTCTGCTTTTGTGTTCTGTGCTTCTGCAGCAGTTTTTACCGCTTCAGCTTGAGCTTTTTTTGCTTCAACTTCGGGTGCTTCAATTATAGCAAGCGTGTCGCCGGCCTTGACCTTTTGTCCTTCGTGAACACGGAATTCAAGAATACGGCCGGGTATTTTACTCGAAACACGGTATTCTGCCGCTTCTGCCTGACCTTGCAGAATTTCATCATTTTTCCCGAATGTGAATATGCCAATGGCACATACAACTGCCAATACGCATCCTAATACTGTGAGAGCGAGAATCGTAGTGATGTTTTGTTGTCTGTCTGTCATAACTATTTCGTTTTATTTATTTAACAATCCAGTTGCTTTTTGAAGATATATTTTTGCCATAATCCAGTCGATTTTGGAATCAATATAATCGGAATGAGCCTGCAACCATGCCGTTTGTGCTTCGGTCAATCCAGAAGACGGAATTACGCCTTCTTCGAATCCGAGCGTTGCAATGCGGAGATTTTCCTCGGCATCAATCATTTTCTCTTCCGACATGGTTACACGTGATTTTGCTTCTTCTATCTGACGTTCGTATTGATGAACCTGTAGCATGATTTTTTCCTTGGTGTCGTCGAGTTTATATTGTGCTATTTTAGCGTCAGATTTAGCCTTGCGGATTTTGTTCGCACCTTCGCCCCAGTGGAGGATTGGAATTGTCGCCATCACGCCGACGTTCCAAAAACCGTCGAATTCATTCTGAAAACCGTTTGAGCAAGAAGGATTTGAAACAACGTAGTTGCCAAAAGCCGCTATGGTTGGAAGGTATTCCGAACGAGTAAGATTTACGTTTTGGTTATAAATCTGCGTTGCGATGTTAAGACTTTTAAGTTCGGGACGGTTTTCCATTATTTCGTCTTCGGTGTATGAAAAATCAGAGTCCGAAACAATTACATCTTCCAAAGTCTCGTCGGCAAGAGTTAGATCGGTGTTGATGTCGAGTCCGCAGTGCTGACAAAGAAGCATTTTTGAAAGTACGAGACCGTTTTGAACTTTCAGCAACGTTGTTTCAGCTTGATTCAATTTAACTTTTACCGACAGTTTGTCCGACGTAGTGGCAACACCTTCGGCTACCATTTTATCAACATTGTTTGACATGGTGCGAAGTAAGTCTACATATTTTTCCGTCAATTTCAGTTTGTTCGAAAGCGAAACAATCTGCCAATATAGTTTGTCTGTCTCGACTTGCGTTTCTAACTCCTCTGTGGTGTATTTTGTTGATTCAAGTTCTTTCTTTGCTTCTGCTATTTTGTTGTATGCGAGTATTTTACCGCCCAAAAACAACGGCTCTTGTACTGAAATTATTCCTGCAAAAATGTTTCGTGTGTCAAGTATGAAATTATCTGCAAGGTCGGCACCGAGAGCATTCATATTTGCTGCCGACGGACCGAGTGTAGAGGCAATGTCGGTCGTTTGAATCTGGTTGAGCAGAGATTGAACAGTAGGACTTGACGTAATCAAACCGTATAGAGTAGGGTCGGCGGCAGGATTTGCCATAATTTGCTGAACGGTGTTCAGTGCGTTTTGCTGCATTTGTTGCAAAGAACCTCCGACTTCATTGCCGACTGTCGTTCCGAGATTTCTGAGCGCTTCGTCCTGTTCGTCGCTTAAAAGTTTTATGTCGTTATTGCTGTAAGCATAAACTCCAGATACAGAGACCTTTGGAAGATAATTCGCAAAGGCGGCTTTTTTGTCATAGTTCGCTTTGTTTATTTCTTCTTGCGCAATTTTTAGTTTATTGTTGTTTTTAAGGGCGAATGTTCTGCAATCCTCGAGAGTGACTTGCATTTTGAGTGCATTGTTTGTCGTAATGTGACGGGACGTTTCTCCTTGCTGTTGGAATTTGAGAGAAACCACGTTGGAATATGTTGGTTCACCGCTTTTTTTATTCAGTTTTAGTCTAAAATATAATGTATTGGGATTTTCAATGGTGCAGAGCCATGAGTATTCAAAATCCTCGTCTCCGTTATTCGAAACTTGTGCGATGCCCGAATAATTTGAACCGTCTTTTGAGGCTTCGATGGTGAAATTTTCAACATTTTCCTCCTCGTTTATCCAATGAAAATATAATGTTTTTTCACCTTTCCCGTTCGAAACTGTGAAAATATTGTCGAGAGTGTTTTGTTGTGCAAGAGCAGAAACTGCCGAAACGACGATGATAATAAATTCGACAGCAATCTTTTTTATCGTTAGTGAGTTCATACTTCGTTTGATTTCGTTTTTAAAAACGATTGCAAAAAAAACAAATATTTTGAATTTCTAATGGCATTTTTTTGTGAAATGAAAAATATTAGATTAAAGTGCTTTTTTTTATCGACGAAAGGTGTTTTTTAGGGATTAACACGTTTAGGTAAAATATTGTTCTACAACTAATTTCACCCCGATTGCGATAAGGATGACCCCGCCGATAATTCCAAATCGTAGGTTTGCGGCTTTTTGTATTTTGTTGCCGACAAAAAGTCCTGCAATGGAAAACAGAAAACTTGTATTTCCGATTATAATCACGGCAAAATAGAGTTTTTCTGGAACGGGTACGAATATAATTCCCGTTGAAAGAGCGTCAATGCTTGTCGCAACAGCCAAAAGCAAGACGTTGCTCCATGCAAAAAGATTCTTTTTTTCTTCTACTTCATCTTCTGTCTCGTGCAATTCTTCCCAAATCATTTTTATGCCGATGAACGATAAAATCACAAGGGCAATCCAATGGGATACGGAGTCGATAATTTCGGCGAATGAAATTGTTAAAAAGAATCCCACAAGTGGCATCAAACCTTGAAATAGTCCGAACATTACAGGCATTTTTATTGCTTCGGCAGTGTCAATTTTTTTGTGACTGATTCCCGTGGAAACCGACACGGCAAGGCAATCCATGGCCAATCCAATTGACAATAATATAATGTCGAACGTATTCATTAACGTGGATAAATTTTTATACCGACAGATTTCTTCAAATCAACCATACAGAGCAATTTTCCACCTTTCTCCGAAATGTCGGGAAGGGTAATGGCCGCATATTGATGGTCTTTCACGATAAACGACGGAGCTGAATTGTTCCCAGTTTCAACAATAAAGACAAAATCTTTTACAAGATTGCAACCTTTTTCGTCATCCCAAACAATTTCAAAAAAGCTGTCATAGTCTGGCAAAATATATTTAGTGGCAAGAAGGTCGTAAAATTCTTTTGTATAAAAATACGCCCGAACCTTGTTAATGTTTGGAATGCCGTGTCCGTATTTTGCATTTGGCTTAAAATATCTGTCGCCGCTACGGATAAGAGCTTTTTTTATCGCTTGTGCCGAAGAATCGGGAAATTCTTGCCAGAGTGTGGCGCAGCATCCAGCGACGAGCGGGCACGAGAACGACGTTCCTCCGCTTGTGTTAGCAATTTTTCCTGTAGCTGTTACAATTGTCGGGAATAATCCCAATGCCATTACGTCGGGTTTGATTCTGCCGTCGGATGTGGGACCGAGAGAACTGAATTTTGTCCGTTTTTTATTCACTTTACAAGCACCGACAGTAATAATGCTATCGGCATCGGCAGGCGAGGTAATATATTTCCACGGCTCGTCACCCGAATTTCCCGCACTATTCACAAGAAGCATCCCTTTGGAAGCGGCTATATCGGCTCCGATTGTGATTCGGGTTGAATTTCCGTCCATTTCTTTATATGTGTGGCTTTGCGATTTGTCGTCGAAGTCGCTGTAGCCAAGCGATGTCGAAATAATGTCGGCACCGGCACTGTCGGCAAGTTCCGCTGCGGCAACCCAGTTGTCTTCTTCAACCACATATTCTGTTTCGCCCTCTTCGCTATGAAGCAGTATGAAATTAGCTCCTGGTGCGGTTCCGACTAACTTTCCCGGTACAAAACCGCCGATAAGAGAAAGAACCATCATTCCGTGGCTGCCTTCTTCGTAAATGCTTGTGCTGTCGAGCAATTTTTCCGTTCCCGAAAGGTCGCGGGTAAATAGAAGACGTTTCTCGTCACGAATCAGTTGAAAAACCGATGCGGAATCTACATGGAGAAATCCTGCGTCGACAACGGCTATCGTCATTCCTTGACCGTAATGCCCCGCCAAATGAGATTGAATCGTGCCTAACATAAGATTTTGTACAATTGATCTTCCATAAATGTTGTTTAAATATGAATATGCAGATTCGTTGGTTTTTCTCGGTTCTGAGAAGATAGACAATGTTCGTTCTACAGCCGTTTGTTCACTTAATTTATGTTTGTCCTTTTTGTATTCTGGTTTTGGAGCGACGAAGTCAATACCTTTGACAAATGGAAGTTTCGCTACTAAATTGTACGTTTCCTTTGTCTCAATATAGAAAACCGCCGAGTTGAACCATTTTGAACTGTTGCACAGCACGGCACCCAGGTCTGAAATGGTGGACAAGTATTGCGGAGTGACAGGAATGTCTTGTTCCGTAACGACAATGTTGAATTTTTCGCGTCGTTCTATTGCTTTCTGACTGAGAAATTCTTGTGGTCTTGTTACAGAATAAGGGGAATTGTTTTTGTCTTTCATCGTTATTCTATATCTGCCATCTTTAAATTCGGCAGTTTGAGCATTTACGAGAACGCCACAAAAAAGAAAAGTAAAAAGTGTCGTGAGAATCTTTTTCATATATGTGTATATAAAAAAGACCACCCGAAAGTGGTCTTTAATTGATTTGTTAGTTAAATCCTTTTAATCGTCCGGGGTTCGGTAATACGGTAATTGCAGAGATACCATATTTGTTTCCGATGATTTTTTGCTCGTTAGCGCCAAACATATAATCAGCCCAGTCTAATTCCTTGTAAGTCGAAACCAAAATTGCATTTGCGTTGATTGCGTGAGCGTATTCAATAACTTCTTCTGCAAAATCGTCTTTCCCTGCACCTTCGACTTCGGTGTATTCGATTTTGTGTTGGTCCAAAACAGACTTCATGTGAACCAAGTTAGAATAAATCTGACGTTTTAAGTTCGCGTCGTTACTTTTTTGAACGTAGAGATAAATTTTTGATTTGAAGAATTTGTTGAGATACACTGCCCAACCAACTTTTTGTTTGTCTTCTTTTTTGTATTCTACAGGACATACAATGTCTCCAAAGTGTTCGTCCTGCGGAGGTCTTTGTACAACAATGAACGGACAATTTGAGCCTTCAATAACTTTAAGAGCCCAACTTCCTGTAATTTTTTGCAAACCTTTTATTCCATGAGTTCCCATGAATACGAACGGGCTGTTCAATTGGTTCGCCACGTCTTTAATTGTAGTGAAAATGTCACCTTCTACGGCAAGAACCTCAGGTTTGAAGTTGTATTTCTTCTGCGCATCTTCAGCCACTATGTTTAACTGTCTTGTGGCATTTTCAATGTCATCCTTACTGTCTACAATATTTAATATTGTAACCATAGTACTGCCTATTGTTTCTGCGAAACGAATGGCATGTTGCATCGCATACTCGGCGACGTTAGAAAAATCCCAAGCGACTAAAATAGTTTTCTGCAAATGTTCCATATTTTTAATATTTTGATAACTTTGAATGCTTTTTCACCCGATGCTGAAAAAGCGTGTTAAAAATAGAAAAAAAATGCTTTCGAGAAAAGGTATCGGCTTTTTTTTTATTGCAATCTTGTTTGCAATGTGCTCTTTTGCCCAGAAAAAGGAGCTTGGAATGCCTTATGTCGAAACAATTTCGACCAAAGAAATAGGATATGACGGTCCGTGGTGCGGAATTGCTCAGGATAAAACAAAAGCGTTGTGTTTTGTAAACAAAAACGGAGTTGTCGTATTCGACGGCGCATCGTGGAATTTGTTGGAAACTTCGGTGACGCCTGCTATCTACAGCGATAAAAGAGGTACTATATATATAGGTACGTCAAATCAAATACAAACGATTTCGGTTTCCGACAAGGGTGAGAAAAAGTTGATTCCGTTCTTTTCTGATTCTACAAAGACTATCGGTCGTATTGCGGAATTGTCGGTGTTGAACAATGAAATTTATTGTATCGCGGAAAATTCGTTGTATGTCATACAAAATAAAGAATTCAAGAAAATTGAATTACCGTTTGTTCCTCGAAAATTGATGCAAGACAGAAATACCTTGTACGTCGCTTCGGATAATGCATTATTTGATGTTTTACAGACCGACGTTCCGATTTTTAACGGCAACGTCCGTGTGTTCGATGCTGTAAGAACCCGCGATGCGTGGGTGTTGGTGACAGAAAACGGCCTCGCCACGATTTCGCCTGACAAGTCTTTGAAATTTTTGACAACCGAGATTGATTCGGTTTTACGTTCTGGTCAGTTTTCGTGTCTGACAAAAACCGTGGACGATTACGTCTGTATAGGAACAAAATCGCAAGGCCTGTTCTGCATTGACACCGACGGTAGTCTAATTTTTTCTTTGAACGACAAAAACGGATTTGCCGATAATAAAATTGACGGTCTGTTTGCCGACAAGAACGGTAATGTTTGGGTTACGACCGACCGAGGAATTTTGCGTATCGAAATGAATACGGCAATCACATATTTTAACGAAAACAACGGATTGCAGGGACGTGTGATGAAGATTTTCCGCCGAAACGGAAATTTAGAAGTTGGAACCGACCGGGGGTTATTTTCTTGGCATGATACTCTGTTCTGGCAGATAAACAATGTGTCGACGGGTGAGACTCGCATGTATTCTCTCAAATCTCATTCGTTTATAAATTATAAGGCGCAGTTCCGTCATAATAAAATAATGATGTATGAACAGTTGTCTAAAGATACCATACTTGTTTTCGGGAAAGATTTTAATACATCTTGGTTTCACGAAGAACACGAAAATACGTTTGTAATTCTTCAGGAACTTGACGTAACGACAGTGGCAAAGTTTGTCGGAATAGATTCTTTATTGTTTTTGGGGACGCAATCAAACGGAGTTTGGTTACTTTTGAATAAAGATGGCAACTGGAAAGAAATGTTTCCGTGCGACTGGCAGGGATTGCCGAAAGACGAAAAACATATTGATGTATACGAAACTTCGTCGGGCGTATTGTTTTCTACGTCTCAGGGATTATATCGGTGCGATGTGACAAAAAAGTCTTTTTATAAAGACGAGAAAATACCACTTTCTCAATTTCAAAATGAAACAGTTGTTCACCCTATAAGCGAAGATGAGGATGGAAATTTGTTGTTTGCCGTTCATACAAAAGGCGTAAGCGAGAGTCAATTGGCTGTCGCGTGGAATACGGGAGAAGCCTATACGCTTGTGACGGCTCCATTTTTCAAGGTTCATCAGCAAAACACGCAAGTCATATATCCCGAAAAAGGAGGCATAGTGTGGCTTGGTGGAACAGACGGTTTGGTCAGGGTTGATTTTAACAAACTTTCTAGCCGAAAGACGTTGGAAGATGTTGTCGTTCAACGAATTATAATAAACGGAGATTCTGTGGTTTCAAGAAATTACAACGGAATCCTATCGCTTCCGTATACATTGAAATCTATTACGTTTGATTTTATCTCGCCAGAATACGAAAATCGTGATAAAATATTGTATTCGTGTTATTTAGAAGGATTAGAGGAAGAAATGAATCAATTCTCGATTTGGGAAAATAAAAAGACAAAAGAATATGTAGACCTTCCTGCTGGAAAATACGTATTCCATGTCATTGCACGACGTACCGACGGGACATCATCGAAAGAAACGACGTTTGAATTCGAGGTGCGACAGCACCCTCTGTTGTCAGGCTGGGCGTTTGCGTTTTACATTATAATTATCGTTGCTGTAATTCTTGGCATAACAAAATTGCGACGTTCCCGTTTTGACCGAGAACACGAAATTGTGGAAAAATTGATTGACGATAGGATAAAAAACATGCAGGCGGAGAATTTTAAACAAAATTTTGCGGAAAATCAAGGGAATTTCTTGTCAAATAAAGAAATAACATCTAAACTTGCATTATCAAGATTTGAAGATTTTAAAGATAGAATGTTTTCAATGTACGAGCAGAAGCTTCCGAAAAAATATTACTACCATAATCTCAATCACATGAAGGACGTGGTTGAACAGGTGGAAAACATCGGCCGTGCGGAAGGAATAAACGACGAAGACATGCACATATTGAAAACGGCGGCATTGTTGCACGATGCTGGTTTTATGCAGACATACAAAGACCACGAACACGCAGGAATGGAACTTGCGCGACAAATGTTGCCAAACGAAGGATATTCTCAAGAACAGATAGATAGAATCTGTCGCCTGATTGAATGTACAATATTGACGGAAGAACCTCAAAATCTTCTTGAACGAATAATTCGTGACGCCGATTTGGATTATCTTGGTCGCGATGATTATTTCCCTATCTCACAAGAATTGTATAAGGAATTGTTGGAGATGAATTTAATCAAAGAAAACGATTTTGAATGGTGCCATGGACAGATTACATTTTTGCAGGAACATACGTATTACACCGACTATTCACGAAAGGTGCGTAATCCTGTGAAAGTTAAACATATACAATGGTTACAGGAACAAATAACAAAGTTTAATAATATTTAAATTGTAATAAAATGATTGATTGGGCTAATTTACCATTTGGGTACTTGAAAACGAAATCAAATACTCGATGCCTTTATAGCGAAGGCAAATGGGGGAAAATGGAAGTTACCGAAAGCGAAAACATCAACATGCACATGGCTGCTACGTGTCTTCACTACGGTCAGGAATGTTTCGAAGGTTTGAAGGCGTACCGCGGCAAAGACGGAAAAATCCGCGTGTTCCGTTGGGAAGAAAATTCAAAACGATTGAACCGCTCGGCTGCACGCGTT
>JAEEGL012913083.1_pt1 | contig 18592 bp, 15 predicted proteins | sample 9134231 | NCBI WGS metagenome assembly JAEEGL01 (sample SAMN16246548, study PRJNA631951) | gut metagenome | biome: gut microbiome; feature: rumen; material: fiber-attached | host: Bos | place: Iran: Karaj | collected 2018-10 | reverse complement strand
CGTGATAAACAATAAGGAAGAACTGATCGAAGAGTACATCCGAATGACCCACGGCCAGTTGGGGACCATGAGCGGCGGGGATCAGAATACAGCGGAACTGGTCGCATCATATATCAATCTGAAGGATTCGTTTGCTGAGGGGATCCGGTTTCTGCAGGAAAAAGTGAAGGGAACGGTCCTCGTCCTGATCCTTACGGAGAACAATTCCATCATCGCAGCGCGGGACAGAGCCGGCAGACTGCCCGTCCATATCGGGAAAAAGGAAGGCGCAACGAGCGTATCATTCGAGGATTTCGCACAGGAAAAACTCGACTATGAGACGGTTTACGAGCTGAAGGCGGGCGAAGTGGTGGAACTGTTTCCGGATCGGATGGAGATCCTGCTTCCGGGAACGGATGAGATGCACATCTGCTCATTCCTCTGGTCTTATTACGGATATCCGACGGCCAGTTATGAAGGGGTCAACGTGGAACGGATGCGCTACCGGAACGGTGAGATCCTCGCTGAACATGACAGGGAAAACGGAATACTGCCGGAAGCGGACTATGTAGCCGGTGTCCCGGATTCAGGAACGCCGCATGCCATCGGATATGCCAACGAAAGCCATCTTCATTTTTCAAGACCTTTCATCAAATACACACCGACCTGGCCGCGCAGCTTTACCTCACCGACGCAGGTCGAACGGAATCAGATCGCGAAGATGAAACAGATACCGGTCAACGAACTGATTCGGGATAAGGAACTTCTGTTTGTGGATGATTCCATCGTCCGTGGAACCCAGATCCGGGAAACAGTCGAGTTCCTTTATGAGAGCGGAGCCGGAAAGGTCCATATGCGTTCAGCCTGTCCGCCGATCATGTACGGCTGCAAGTTCCTGAATTTCTCCCGCTCAACCGGGGATATGGAACTGATCACCCGGAACACGATCCTGGAACTCGAAGGGGAGGAAGGATTCAACTATCTGGAGGAATACAGCGATTCACGTACAGAGCGCGGGAAGAGACTGCGGGCCAAAATGTGTGAGCGGCTGCATCTTGCTTCACTGGAGTTTCAGACACTGGAAGGCCTTCAGGAAGCGATCGGGATCGAACCATGCAAGCTTTGCACATACTGCTGGAACGGGAAGGAGTAATTACTGTGATCAATGAAGCATCCAGATCGGAAGCATATGCTCAGGCAGGCGTGGATATCACGGCCGGTTACCGATCGGTGGAATTGATGAAAAAGCATATCGCGTCCACCCAGACACCCGGTGTCTGTTCGGACGTGGGAGGTTTCGGCGGACTATTTGAACCGGATCTGACGGGGATCAGCAGACCGATCCTTGTAAGCGGGACGGACGGAGTCGGAACGAAGCTGAAAATCGCTTTCCGCATGGATCGTCATGATACGGTCGGAATTGACTGTGTGGCTATGTGTGTCAACGACATTATCTGCTGCGGCGCGAAACCGCTCTTTTTCCTCGATTATATTGCATGCGGGAAAAATGTTCCGGAAAAGATCGCAGACATCGTGAACGGTGTCTGCAAAGGCTGCGTGGAGGCTGGTGCGGCGCTGATCGGCGGTGAGACTGCCGAGATGCCGGGCTTCTATCCGGAAGAGGAATATGATCTGGCAGGATACTGCACCGGTATCGTGGATAAGGAAAAAATCATTGATAATTCCGAAATGGAGGAAGGCGATGTGATTCTTGCACTGCCTTCATCCGGAGTTCATTCCAACGGTTTTTCGCTGGTGAGGAAGGTCTTTGATGTAGAGAATGCAGACCTCTCGCAGCCGGTTCCTGAATTGGGAGGACGGAGCCTTGGTGAAGTCCTGCTCACTCCGACACGGATCTACGTTCGTCCGGTGCTTGCATTGCTGGAAAAAGTGAAGGTAAAAGGAATCTCCCATATCACGGGAGGCGGATTCTATGAGAATATCCCACGCAGCATCCCGGAAGGCCTCGGCGCTGTGATTGAAAAAGCAAAGATCCGGATTCTCCCGATTTTCGATTTGATCCGGGAAAAGGGAGCCATCTCGGAACGGGATATGTTCAACACCTTCAATATGGGCGTCGGGATGAGCATTGTCGTTTCAGAGAAGGACAGTAAAAAGGCATTGGAGATCCTTCGGGAAAACGGAGAGGATGCTTATGTGATCGGGCGGATCGCCCGGATGGATGAGAGTATAGTGATATGCTGAAATCATTTGCTGAAAGTATCTGCGCCGGGATCCTCATCGCAATCGGCGGAAGTGTATTCCTGGCCTGTGAAAACCGCACCGTTGGCGCCGTTCTTTTTTCTGTGGCGCTTCTTTGCATCTGCTATAAGGGCTATTATCTGTATACCGGCAAAGTGGGGTATCTGGTGGAAGCACACCGGACCGCAGATATCGCTGCTTTGCTGATCGGACTGCTTGGGAATCTGATCACAGCCTGTCTGCTCGGTCTTGTTATTCGTTATGCGGTCCCGGGGATCGGGAAAGCAGCCGAAATGCTGTGCCCGGCCAAACTGGAGCAGTCTTTTCTGCAGACGCTCCTGCGCGCTGTATTCTGCGGGGTGCTGATGTATCTGGCCGTAAGCATTTTTCGGGATAAGAAGACGCCTGTTGCCATCCTGTTCGGGATTCCCGTATTCATACTGAGCGGATTTGAGCATTCGATTGCGGATATGTTTTATTTCGGTGCATCCGGATCCGTCAGCGGGCGTGTAATTCTCTTCATTCTCACTGCTGTGATCGGCAACTCGCTCGGCGCGGTGATTCTGCCGCTGCTGGGATTGATCGGAACAGGCCAGGTCAGGAGAAAGGAATGAAGAACATGAAGAATAAGATACGGGTTGCTGTCCTCGTGTCAGGCGGCGGGACGAATCTTCAGGCGCTGATCGATGCAGAAAAAAACGGAGAACTGCCGAGCGCGGAAACCGCCCTGGTGATCTCCAATAATTCGACTGCCTATGCACTGAAGAGGGCGGAAGAGAACGGAATTAAAGCGCTGACGATCACCAAAAAAGATACAGGCGGACAGAAGCAGATGGAAGATGCGATCTCAGCGGCGCTGGACAGGGAAGAGATCGAGCTGGTCGTTCTGGCCGGATTCATGAGTATTCTCAGCGAGAGCTTTGTCCGGAAATATGACCATCGGATCCTTAACGTTCATCCCTCTTTGATCCCGTCTTTCTGCGGAAAGGGCTTTTACGGACTCAAAGTCCATGAAGCAGCGTTGGAAAAAGGGGTAAAAGTGACAGGCGCGACAGTCCATTTCGTGAATGAGATTCCGGACGGCGGAGAGATCATACTGCAGAAGGCAGTGAAAGTCCGGGAGGACGATACGCCGGAGACCCTGCAGAAACGTGTGATGCGGCAGGCGGAATGGAAAATCCTTCCGGCTGCAGTGGAAAAAACAGCGAGAAAAATGCTTGCGGAGGAATATGAGCATGAATGTATATGAAACGAAGGGCATAGCGGAGCGGATCACAGGCAACTCCTATGTGGGAAGAGGAATCGTTGTAGGGAAAACGGCAGATGGGAAAAAGGCGGTTACTGCGTATTTTATCATGGGGCGCAGCCAGAACAGCCGCAATCGCATCTTCTCCATGAAAGACGGAGTACTGTATACTGAACCTTTTGAAGCAGAAAAGGTCAAAGATCCGAGCCTGATCATCTATGCGGCGCTGCGCCGCTTTGAAAACAGTCTGGTTGTCACAAACGGAAATCAGACTGATACCGTCTGGGAAGGCTTGAAGAAAGGCATTTCCTTCAAAGAGGCGCTGGAAAGCCGGGACTTTGAACCGGACGCTCCAAACTATACCCCGCGCATCAGCGCTGTTCTGAACTTCAAGGGCGGAGACTTCTCCTATGAGATGAGCATACTGAAGAGTGCAGATGAAAAGGGGAGCGCGACAAATCGGTATACCTTCTCCTATGCAGCATTGCCGGGACTGGGACACTTTATTCATACCTATGTATGTGACGGCGATCCGATCCCCACGTTTCAGGGTGAGCCGGAACGCATCAGCATTCCGGATGACATCGATGCATTTACGAACAGTCTGTGGGAGGCTCTGGATGCAGATAACAAGATCTCTCTCTTTGTAAGATATACCGACCTGGCAGAGGGAACGGATGAAGACCGTATCCTGAATAAAAACCGGAAGGAGTAAAGGTATGAAAGACTTTGAATTGAAATACGGATGCAATCCCAATCAGAAACCGGCAAAGATTTTCATGAGTGACGGGAGCGATCTTCCGCTGGAGATTCTCAACGGCCGCCCGGGATATATCAATTTTCTGGACGCACTCAACTCATGGCAGCTTGTGAAAGAACTGAAGGAAGCGCTGGGCATGCCCGCGGCAGCATCTTTCAAACATGTCAGCCCGACCTCGGCTGCGGTAGGCACCAGGCTGCCGGATGTACTGAAAAAAGCATGCTTTGTGGATGATATCGAAGGTCTGGACGATTCACCTCTGGCCTGTGCTTATGCACGGGCAAGGGGGACCGACCGCATGAGCTCTTTCGGAGACTGGATCGCACTTTCGGACGTGTGCGACATAACTACGGCAAGAATCATAAAACGGGAAGTCTCAGACGGCATCATCGCACCCGGCTATGAGCCGGAAGCGCTCGAAATCCTGAAAAGTAAACGGAAAGGCGGCTACAATATAGTTCAGATCGACCCGGACTATGTTCCTGCGGAAGCGGAGCATAAACAGGTGTTCGGTGTGACCTTTGAACAGGGCAGGAACAATTTCCGCATTGACCGGGAATTGCTTGGCAATGTGGTCACAGCGGAAAAGAATCTTCCCGAGGAAGCATTCAGGGATCTGATCATATCCCTCATTACGCTCAAATATACGCAGTCCAACTCGGTTTGCTATGCTTACGACGGTCAGGCGATCGGTGTTGGAGCCGGTCAGCAGTCGCGTATACACTGCACCCGCCTCGCCGGAACGAAGGCAGATACCTGGTTTCTGCGTCAGCATGAAAAAGTTCTGAATCTGCCCTTCCGTCCTGAACTGGGACGTCCGGACCGGGATAACGTGATTGACGGATACATCAATAAGAATGAAGAGGATGTCTGTGCGGAAGGAAACTGGCAGAAATACTTTACAAGCTGTCCGGAACCGTTCACGGCAGAAGAACAGCGTGCCTGGCTGGATACGAAGACGGGCGTTTCTCTCGGATCGGATGCGTTCTTCCCCTTCAGCGACAATATCGAGCGTGCAAGAAAGAGCGGAGTCTGCTACGTTGCCGAACCGGGCGGATCCATCCGGGATGATCTGGTAATCGAATGCTGCGACCGCTATGGGATGATCATGGCCTTTACGGGCATGAGATTGTTCCATCACTGAAAAAGAGGATACTGAAGTGAAACTGATGGTGATCGGCGGCGGCGGAAGAGAGCATGCCATTATCCGAAAACTGAAAGAAAACCCGCAGATCGATACGATTTATGCTTTGCCGGGTAACGGAGGCATCGCACAGGATGCCGTCTGCGTGGATATTCGAGCGACTGATCTGGATGCCATCACGGCTTTCGCAGAAAAAGAAAGGATCGATTATGCAGTAGTTGCCCCGGATGATCCGCTGGTGATGGGTCTCGTCGACATTCTTGAAGCAAAGGGGATCCCCTGTTTTGGACCCGCGAAGAACGCAGCAATAATTGAAGGCAGCAAGGTCTTTTCCAAAAATCTGATGAAAAAGTATGGGATACCGACGGCAGCATATGAGACTTTTGATGACCCGGAAACGGCATTGGCCTATGTGGAAACAGCGCCTTTGCCGACAGTCATCAAGGCGGACGGCCTGGCACTCGGAAAGGGAGTCGTGATTGCGCAGAGCCGGGAAGAAGCACGCGAGGCTGTTACCGGAATGATGCGGGATCATAAGTTCGGCAGGAGCGGTGAACGGATCGTGATCGAGGAATATCTGACAGGTCCGGAAGTTTCGGTTCTTTCTTTCACGGATGGAAACACCATCGTTCCGATGGTTTCTTCCATGGACCATAAACGCGCGGGAGATGGTGACACTGGACTCAACACCGGCGGGATGGGCACGATCGCTCCGAACCCGTATTATACGGAAAAGATTGCAGAACGCTGTATGCAGGAGATTTTCCTTCCGACGATCCGGGCAATGAGACAGGAGGGAAGAACGTTCAAAGGCTGTCTTTATTTCGGACTCATGCTTACGAAACAGGGACCGAAGGTCATCGAATACAACTGCCGCTTTGGTGATCCGGAGACGCAGGTGGTCCTTCCTCTGCTGGAAAGTGATTTGTTTACTGTGATGAAAGCGGTCACGGAAGGAAAGCTCTCAGAAATAAAAGTGCACTTCCGGAAGGAAAGCGCCTGCTGCGTGATCATGGCATCCCGGGGATATCCGGAAAAATATGAAAAGGGATTCGAAATATCGCTTCCCGAGGACCTGAAAAAAGATGTTTATGTTGCCGGTGCAATCCTGAAGGACGGGAAAATGGTCACTTCGGGAGGACGCGTCCTCGGAGTCACGGCGGTTGAAGAGGATCTCCGTTCCGCTGTCCGTGCGGCATATACGAAAGCGGAACGCATCGGGTTTGCCAATGCGTATTACAGGAAAGATATCGGCGCGAGAGCGCTGCAGGCAGAGGAGGCATAAGATTGGTCCGCAGAGTATTTGTAGAAAAAAAGAAGCCTCTTGCCAATGAAGCACAGGCGCTGCTGAACGAAGCAAAAACACTCCTCGGCGTGAACGCCCTGGAGGATGTTCGGATTGTTAACCGCTATGATGCAGAGGACATCTCGGAAGAACTGTTCACATATGCCAGGAATACCGTCTTTTCAGAACCGCAGCTGGATATTGTTACAGACACACTGGATACTGCCGGTGCGAGGATGTTCATCGCGGAATACCTGCCGGGACAGTATGACCAGCGGGCAGACAGTGCTGCTCAGTGCATACAGCTGATTTCCAAGGGGAAACGGCCTGTGATCCGGACAGCCAGGGTATACCTGCTGCAAGGGGATATTTCAGAAGCAGACGTCGAGAAAATCAAAAAATACGTGATCAATCCCGTCGACTCCAGAGAAGCATCACCGGATCTTCCGGAAACGCTGCATGCCCGCTATGCGATTCCTGAGGATGTCAGAACGCTGATCGGATTTACAGCGCTCGAAAGAGAGGGACTGGAAGGATTCATCCGCGAGTATGGCCTGGCCATGGATGCAGATGATCTTCAGTTCTGCCGGGACTATTTCCGTAAGGAAAAGAGAGAACCGACCATCACCGAGATCCGGATGATCGACACCTACTGGTCCGACCATTGCAGACATACCACGTTTCTTACCTGTATCGATGATGTCCGTTTTGAGGATGAACTCCTGCAGAAGACCTTTGAGGAATACTGTAGAACAAGAGAAGAACTGAACGACCGGAAACCGGTCTGCCTGATGGACCTCGCCACGGTGGCCGTGAAAGCGCTGAAAAAACAGGGAAGACTGGACAGACTGGACGAGAGCGAAGAGATCAACGCCTGCACGGTGAAGATCGATGTAACAGTCGACGGGGTTCGGGAACCATGGCTTTTGCTATTCAAAAATGAGACGCATAACCATCCCACAGAAATCGAACCGTTTGGCGGAGCTGCCACCTGTATCGGAGGCGCGATCCGGGACCCTCTTTCCGGAAGAGCGTATGTCTATGGAGCTATGCGAGTAACAGGAGCGGCAGATCCGCTGCAGCCGATTTCCGAGACTATGAAGGGAAAGCTTCCGCAGCGCAAGATTGTCACAACGGCTGCAGCCGGATACTCATCCTATGGAAACCAGATCGGACTGGCTACCGGCATTGTGGATGAGATTTATCATCCGGGTTATGCGGCGAAAAGAATGGAGATCGGAGCAGTGATAGCTGCGGCGCCTGCGGAGAATGTCCGGCGCGAGCAGCCTTCCGATGGGGACGTGGTGATTCTCCTCGGCGGTTCGACCGGCCGTGACGGCTGCGGGGGAGCAACCGGCTCCTCCAAAGCGCACACGGTGGAATCCATCGATGTTTGCGGTGCAGAAGTCCAGAAGGGCAATGCTCCGGAAGAAAGAAAACTGCAGCGTCTTTTCCGCAACGGCGAAGCATGCAGAATGATCAAGCGCTGCAACGATTTCGGAGCCGGCGGGGTCTCTGTTGCTATCGGAGAACTGGCAGACGGCCTGGAGATCGATCTTGATGCTGTACCGAAAAAGTATGAAGGGCTGGACGGCACGGAACTGGCAATCAGCGAGAGCCAGGAAAGAATGGCTGTTGTCATTGCAGCTCAGGATACGGAACGCTTCCTGAAGCTGGCGGAAGAGGAAAACCTGCAGGCCTGCCCGGTCGCTGTGGTGAAAAAGGAGCCGCGGCTGATCATGAACTGGAGGGGAAAGCGCATCGTGGACCTGCGGCGGGATTTCCTCGATTCCAACGGAGCGCCAAAACATATACGGGTGGAGACATCCGCACCGCAGAAACTGGAAAAGAAATGTCCGGAAAGCTTTTCACGGGGGATGCTGGAGGTCGCCTCAGATCTCAATACCTGCTCCAAACGGGGACTGGCGGAACGCTTTGATTCGACGATCGGCGCAGGAACCGTTCTCATGCCTTTCGGAGGGAAATACCAGCTGACGCCGGCTCAGGCAATGGTACAGAAGATCGCCGTGGAAAACAGACACACGGACGACTGTTCGCTTATGGCTTTCGGATACGATCCGTTTATTGCAGAAAAGAGCCCTTATCATGGGGCTTATCTTGCCGTCGTGGAATCAGTGTGCAAACTGATCGCATCCGGAGCTGACTTCCGGGAGGTCTACCTCAGTTTCCAGGAGTATTTTGAACATCTTGGAAAAGACGGAAGAAAATGGGGGAAACCGCTTGCGGCTCTGCTGGGGGCATTCAAAGCGCAGATGGAACTCGGAATTGCCGCCATCGGCGGAAAAGACTCGATGAGCGGGAGCTTTGAGAATCTGAGTGTACCGCCTACACTGGTGTCCTTTGCTGTGACGACCGGAAAGACGAAGAATATCCGATCACCGGAATTCAAAATGGCAGGCAGCCGCGTGGTTCTGATTCAGGCGGATTTGGATGAAAACGGATTGCCTGTAACACAGTCTCTTCTTTCTGTGTTTGATCGTGTTGCAGAACTTCTTCGGAGCGGTAAAGCGCTCTCCTGCTATACACCAGGAATGGGAGGGATCGCAGAAGCTGTGATGAAGATGTGTTTCGGGAACGGCTTCGGTTTTAAATTTGATCCTGCATTTCCGTTGCAAAAGGTTTTTGATCGATGTCCCGCAGCCTTTCTGATGGAACTTTCGGAAGACTGTGAGGAAGGGATCAGCATCGGTACCGTGACGGAGAAAAAGACGATCGTCTGCAAAAGCGAGGAGATCGATCTGCATGAGCTTCTGCAGGCTTATGAGGAAAAGCTTGAACCGGTCTATCCATGCAATATCGAAAACAGAGAGACTGTGACGGAGACAGTTTCCTGCAGGGTCGATACAAAGAGGGCAGCATCTGTACCCTGCGCACGACCGAAAGTCCTGATTCCGGTTTTTCCGGGAACAAACTGCGAATATGACAGCGCAAAAGCAGTCCGGGACGCCGGAGCGGAGCCGGAGATCATGGTGATCAACAATCTTACTCCCGAAGGAATAAGCCGCAGTATCGATGCGTTTTCCAGCAAACTGAAGCAATCTCAGATGATCTTCATTCCGGGCGGTTTTTCCGGAGGGGATGAACCGGATGGAAGCGGAAAGTTTATTACGGCCTTTTTCCGCAATGCGGAAATCCGGGAAGGCGTGGAAGAACTGCTTGAGCACAGAGACGGACTGATTTGCGGGATATGCAACGGATTTCAGGCGCTGATAAAGCTTGGACTGGTGCCATACGGACGTATTCTGGACCCGGATGAACATGCTCCGACCCTTACCTATAATACCATCGGACGGCATCAGTCCCGTATTGTGCGGACCCGGATCGCTTCCAACATGTCTCCCTGGCTGAAGCTGATGAATGTCGGGGATATCGTGAATGTGCCGATCTCTCACGGAGAAGGGCGCTTCATGGCGGAGAAGAAGGTTCTGCAGGATCTCATCCGGAACGGACAGATCGCCACACAGTATGTGGATCTGGATGGATGCGCCTCGACAGACATACACTTCAATCCAAATGATTCACTCTGGTCTATTGAGGGAATCACCTCGCCGGACGGCAGGGTGTTCGGGAAAATGGGGCACAGTGAACGGATTGGCGCTGATCTCTACAGGAATGTTCCGGGAAACTATGACATCCGGATGTTTGAATCGGCAGTGAGTTATTTCAGAGGATAAAAGGAGAAGAGAAATGGCGTTTTTATCGGATATCGAAATTGCACAGCAGACAGAACTCCGCCCCATTTCCGAGATTGCCCGGATCGCGGGGATCGATGAGAAATATGTTGAGCAATACGGAAGAACAAAAGCAAAGATCGATCTTTCCCTTCTGAAGGAAACTGATCGGAAAAACGGGAAACTGGTGCTGGTCACAGCTATTACGCCGACACCTGCCGGCGAAGGCAAGACCACCACAACGATCGGACTGGCGGACGGCCTGAAGCGCATCGGGAAAAACGTGATCGTAGCACTGCGCGAGCCTTCCCTCGGGCCTGTTTTCGGCATCAAAGGCGGAGCCGCAGGCGGCGGTTATGCTCAGGTTGTTCCGATGGAGGATATCAATCTGCATTTCACAGGAGATTTCCATGCTATCGGTGCGGCAAACAACCTCCTGGCCGCCATGCTGGACAATCATATCCATCAGGGAAACAGTCTCGGTATCGACACGCGGAAAATCACATGGAAACGATGTGTGGACATGAATGACCGGCAGCTGAGAAACATCGTTGATGGTCTTGGCGGAAGAGTGAACGGTGTACCCCGGGAGGACGGATATGACATCACGGTTGCAAGCGAAATTATGGCCATTCTTTGCCTGGCAACCTCTATTACGGATTTGAAAGAGCGCCTTGCCCGGATAATCGTTGCATACACGTTCGACGACAGACCGGTCACGGCCGGAGACCTGAAAGCCCAGGGAGCCATGACAGCGCTTCTGAAGGATGCACTGAAGCCCAATCTCGTGCAGACGCTGGAAGGAACTCCCGCTTTTGTGCATGGCGGTCCTTTTGCCAATATTGCTCACGGCTGCAATTCGGTCACGGCAACAAAAATGGCACTGAAACTGGGCGATTATACTGTGACGGAAGCCGGATTCGGTGCAGACCTCGGTGCAGAAAAGTTCCTTGACATCAAATGCCGTATGGCAGGTCTTGTGCCTGATGCAGTGGTCATCGTTGCCACAGTCCGTGCTCTGAAGATGCACGGAGGCATGAACAAAAAGGAACTGGCTGAAGAAAATCTGAACGCTCTTGAAAAGGGAATCCCGAATCTTCTGCGCCATGTTGCCAATATCCGGAATGTATACGGACTTCCCTGCGTAGTGGCGGTGAATCGCTTCCCGACGGATACCGATCGCGAAATCGAGTTCATTATCGAAAAGTGCCGTGCACTCGGAGTGAATACTGTTCTCTCTACGGTTTGGGCAGAAGGAGGAAAAGGCGGAGAAGCGCTTGCGCTAGAAGTAGTACGCCTCTGTGAAGAAGAGAAGGGGAATTTCCGCTTTTCCTATGAGGATGATTTGAGTATCCGGGAAAAGATCGAAGCAGTTGTGACAAAGATTTATGGCGGCAGCGCTGTTTCGATTGCACCTGCGGCTGAAAAGCAGATCGCAAAACTGGAGGAACTGGGCTTCGGAAGCTGTCCGGTATGTATTGCCAAAACACAGTACAGTTTTTCGGATGATCCGCTTAAACTCGGTGCACCTGAAAACTTTACGGTCAGCGTAAAGAACGTAAGGATATCTGCAGGCGCCGGATTCGTTGTTGTCCTGACAGGCGATATCATGACGATGCCCGGACTTCCGAAGGTTCCTGCAGCGGAAAAAATTGATGTTGATGAGAACGGCCGCATCAGCGGACTCTTCTGATCCGGAACGATTACGGGAAAAGCCCCTCCGCTGATGCGGAGGGGCTTTTTATTTCAGAATCGGAAGGCAAAGCAGGTATTATTCAGCTTGAGACTGCAGAAGAAAAACGATCATCTGCCAGGCCAGTTCATCATCCGGGCTGAATGCAGGAATCGCTGCAATCACTTCTCCTGTATAAAGACCCATTCTGTGGAGAAGGGAATCCTTCAGAATGATTCCTGTAATAATGTCCCGGCCAGAACTGTCTGTTGAATTGACAAGCAGCGAAGAATCGACAGGAGCCGGCAAGCAGGAAACTGCTTCGGAGAGATCACGGAAGGCATTCTGCCCATCAAGAGCAAGGAACATCTGCCGGTCCAGAAGACAAAGATACACATCCCGGGCAAGCAGACGGGCAATCAGTATCTGGTATGAACTGTCATTGATCTCGGATACTTCGGACTGGTTGATTCGGAAAGAAGTATCTACCTTGATAATCTCCCTGGAAGGATCATAACCCGCATCGGTCAGAAAATCATCAAATGCGGAAAAATCTGCAGAAACCGGATTTGCATTGACGGCAGTGACTTCCAGCACGGTCTGCTTTGGAGGACGGACAAGACGGATCAGACCGGAAACGAGCAGAATGAACACGGCAAGTGAAGCAAAGATCGCCGGTTTGTAATACATCCACAGATGGAGAAGCTTTTTGGGAAAAGGCATGCCGGACATTTGTTGAAGCAGCTTTTTCATATTGCGTTATTTTCGGATGAGACAGCGGACGGTGTTTTCAATGATCCGGCTGCCCAGTTCACGGATCTGCCTGCCTTTGATCAGTTTTCGGGTCAGGAGAAGGTTGCCGACCAGCGTTCTGTCTGCAAGATCTGTTATGGTTTTTGCACCGCTGTCGGAGAGCACAGAGAAGAGTTCTTCGATAAAGAAACTGATCTCGTCCGGACTCATCTCAAAGAAGAGTTTATCCATCGCTTCATCCAGGGCGATGCTTGTATCGGTGAGTGAAGGGACATGGATAAATCCAAGCGGAGTCGTTTCCCATTTATAGCCGTCATGGGAAGGGATTCCCGAATAACGGCACTTAACGACCTCGTATGGCTTGCCTTTCAGAAGAAGAGTACCGACGATCGCTGTTTCCGGAACGATCTCGTGTATTTTTTCCTCTATGCGAAGATAGCCTTCCGTGGCAAAAAAATCAGAACGGAATCCGGGACCGTCAAAACTGTATATGGAACGGATTCTCCCCTGTATCTCCGGGGAAACAGTAGCTGCAGCGTATACGGCCAGATTTCCGCCTTTTGAGTGCCCTCCGACAAGAAGCGGCCCATCGTAGGCGGAGGCAGCCCATTCAAGATAAGCCCTTGCATCTTCCTGCGCCGGGACAACATCGTGGACACCCATTTTGAGATCTTCCTTCCAGGCTACAAGCGTATCGTCGGTCCCGCGAAAGGAGACAAAGCACGTTCCGTCCGGCAGAAGAACGGTTAACGCAGAAAACTGCTCGACCGCAGATTCGCTGAAAACGCTCTGGAACCCGGAGAGAACGAGGTCATTGTATCGTTCTTTCAACGGGAGAATGCGAAAAACCTTCATAATGTCTTTGGAAGCAAGGACACCGAGATTTGTGTTGCCGCGCAGCTTCTCAAAATATGTATGAACGCATTCTTTGATGGAAATGGAGGCAGAATCCTCAGGTACTGCTTTGGATAGATCAGGGCATCCGATTTTGGATATGACGTAATAGTCGACTTCATTAAAGGGTGAAACATCCCATCGGATATCTCCGCGCCAGTCGATATAGTCGCGTATTCCAGCCATCGGTTCATTCCTCACAGATCATGCGGGACTGGCGATAGATCTCATGAAGAAAGGACAGATCGCGCGTCCCGGCATAATTCGCTGAAAAGATGGAGGGAGCATCTTTCCTGTAAAAAGTTCTGACAAAGTCCTCTGCGGCCAGACGGCTCACTTCAGGATCGGAACCGTCCGGAATACTCACAGGTGCAAGACTGATCATGAGCCGATCACCGTATTCGGCATAATCAGATGGAAAATCATTGATCAGCATTCCGTCCCAGCTGTCCCAACCTGCACTGACGATACAGCCGACCAGCCGGTCGATTTTTCCACAGCTGTGAAGATCGCAGCTGTATCCGAGAGCATGGCAGTGATCCGTGACCCGCTTCATGGGAGGAACGAGCAGATCATTGACGATCCGGGAATTAAAAAACGGTCCGTCCTGAGCACCCCAGTCATCGTGGAAACAGAAGCCATCGACAAGATTGCCGTATACATCATGAACCTTGTCGATGACCTGGATCCAGAGATCGCTCAGACGATCGAACAAGGCCCGGACCTCGTCTCGCGTTTTTCGGTTCATTACGGCAACTGCAGCCGGGCCGAAGTCCATAAAGGAAATCAGACGCTCGAACCAGCCGGTAAAAACGCAGAGATTCACATAGGCGGTGCTGTTTTTCAGAAACGGTTCGCTTCGGGCAAGGCCGCTTTCCAAGCCCCAGCTCTCTATATCCGGAAAAATGATGACCTCACGCCAGCGGGTGATGTCAGTAAGAACAGGATTTCCGGGACGAACGATTGAACCGCGCGCACTGGGAACATATTCCCAGTCTATACCGAACATGTCTTTCCCTCCGACAGGCCCGGTATAACGAGCTCCGTCGATGACAAATGCCCGGGCGATATTGTCAGGAATCTCCCGGGGACAGAACCAGATACGATCCCGGACGGACGGCATCCAAAGTCCCTGGTGCTTCAGATTCAGCCGGAAATTCTCCCGCGGAGTGACCGGGGAATCATACCGAATGGAAAAACCGCGGGGATTCTCCGGTGTCGGCAGAGTGACCACTGCGTTGTCGATCTCTTTCATGGAAAAAGCCATGGGAAGTCTCCTTTCTATGCCGGTGAAGCTTGAAACACATCCCGTATAAACGGATTCTATCATAAAACCGGCAGGTTTACAAAACAAAAAAGGAAAGAGGAAAAGAATGCAGATTGACAGATAATTTATGAGAAGGTATAGTTCAAAAGAACAGTGACTGAGGAGGAAATGCAATAAGATGAAAAAATACATTCCATATGAAAAACTTTCAAAAACAGAGAAGAAAAAACGAAATACTGCAAAAAGGATCGTGTGGGCGATCTCTCCGGTGACAAGAAGAGCGGACAACCCGAAAGCATATAAAAGAAGCAGGATAAAGGATTCTAAAAATGACATGGATCCTTATCCTGCTTCTGTGTTACTGACGGAGAATGACAAACAGAAGAAAAATCTGAAATGCCAGCGCAAATATGTTCAGGATCCAGAAATAGGCATGTTTAGTCTTGTGATGAAAGGCTGTCATAGCGAGCAGTGCACCGGCCGCTCCTCCGAAAAAACCAAGGATGAAAAGTCGCGATTCCGGGATACGCCAGGAACCGGTGCGGGCTTTGTGTTTATCGATTCCATAAGTGAAAAAGGTGATCAGGGACATAAGCAGCAGAAATGCGGGATAAAGAAATGTGTACTTCATGGGAAACCTCTTTCAACCCGGCATGCTCTGTATAGATACAGGTTTTATGTATTATAGCCGATTGTTTTCTGCGTGTACAGACCTGATAAGGAAATACTTCAGATACGGCTGGGAAAAGGAATCAAAGATGTTGACTTTATTAAAATAAAGTGATAAACTGCTAAAGCAACAGCCAAGTAAGGAGAGAACTATGCAGAATTATCATACGGATGAGATGGAAACGCTGTTTCAAGGTATTCTTCTTCTCCAAACGGAAGAGGAATGTGCAGCTTTTTTTGAAGACCTCTGCACCATTACTGAACTGCAGGATATGGCCCAGCGTCTGAAGACTGCCTGCCTTCTGGCGGAGGGAAAGAATTATCAGGAGATTTCCCGGGAGGTAGGCATCAGCAGCACGACGATCAGCCGTGTCAGCAAATGCCTCCGATATGGAGCAGGCGGGTATGAAACGGTGATTGCACGCCTTTATGGCCGGGAGGAGTCAGATGAGGTGGGATGATTCCGTTCTGAGCAATACCGAAATAATAATATTCGCACTTCGCGCTTTATATCAGAGCTGCGGTTATAAACGGTACCGGATGCGCCGTTTTGAAGAGTATGAGCTATACAGCAGAAACAAGGACTTTCTCGTTTCGGACCAGGTGATCGTGTTCACAGATACCAACGGTAAGCTGATGGCTTTGAAACCGGATGTCACGCTCTCTATCATCAAAAACAGCAGAGATGACCCCGAATCTGTCCGGAAACTCTGCTATAACGAAAGTGTTTATCGAGTATCGGAGCGAGGCGGAACCTTTCATGAGATCATGCAGACGGGAATAGAGTGTTTCGGCCGTGTTGATGAAAAGGAACTCACAGAAGTACTGTGTCTGGCTGGAGAAACGCTCTCCCTGCTGGGGAAAAAAACTGTACTGGTGCTGTCGGATCTGGACATCCTGCATTGCTTTATGGATGAGATCTGCGCGTTTCCGGAAGAGAAACAGAGACTCCTTCGATGTGTGGGAGAGAAAAATCTGCATGAGATAACGTCGATCTGTGATAAGCGGAAAGTACCTGCCGAAAAGACAGAACGGCTCAGGCAGCTTCTTTGCCTGTATGGCCAGAGTGAAAAGGTCCTTCCGGAACTTGAAAAGCTTTGCGCGGGTACGGCTGCAGAAGAAACACTGAAGCAGATGAAAACCCTGATAAGCAGACTGAAGGAGAGAGATGGTGCCATCCGCACGGAGATCGATTTTTCCCTGGTGAGTGATAGTAACTATTATAATGGGATCATTTTCAAGGGATATCTGGAAGGAGTCCCGGATCGTGTGCTTTCCGGAGGCCGGTATGACAGGCTGATGGAGAAAATGGGAAAGAGAGCGAAAGCGATCGGTTTCGCAGTCTATCTGGATGAGCTGGAACGGATCACCATACCGGAAAAGAGTATTGAGGTGGCTGATTGAAGGACATATTGAATATTGCTCTCCCGAAGGGAAGACTGGGAGAAAAGGTATACGATCTGTTCGAAAAAGCAGGTTATCCATGCCCAGAGATCCGCGAAACAAACCGGAAGCTGGTTTTTGAGAATACAGAAGCTGCTGTCCGGTATTTCTGGGTCAAGCCCTCAGATGTGGCGATATATGTTGCCCGAGGGGCAGCGGATATCGGTGTAGCCGGAAAAGACATCCTGATGGAATACGAACCGGATGTATATGAGCTGCTGGACCTGGGGATCGGAAAATGCTCGATGATTGTGGCAGCCCCTGAGGATTATTCGGAGGACCCACAGAGAACACTTCGTGTTGCGACGAAATATACAGAGATTGCCCGCAGCTATTATGCCGCAATCGGAAGAGAGATTGAACTTATACCTCTCAATGGATCTATCGAACTTGCTCCGATCGTTGGGCTTTCGGATGTGATCGTTGATATCACGGAGACAGGAGCGACACTGCGGGAGAACCGACTCAGAATCATTGACGAAGTAGCACCGATCAGCGCACGGCTGATTGCCAACAAAGCGGCATTCCGTTTCCGCCAGGAAGCGATCCGGAAGATTATGGAGAGTATTTCCACACAGACTGGAGAGACGAGATGATTCGGATACTGCAATGCGGACTTGATCCGGAAAGAGAAATTCTGGCGCGGCCGAAACCGGTGGAGGATGTCGCGGATGCGGTGTCGGAGATCCTCCGGAATGTGAAAGAGAACGGAGATCTTGCGCTCCGGGAATACACCCTGCGATTCGACGGGTCTTCACCGGAATCTCTGCAGGTCGGTTCAGAAGAGATCCAAAAGGCACTGGAAGAGGTCACACCGGACTTTCTTAGGGTTTTACGGAAAGCTGCGGACAATATCCGCGCGTTCCATCTGCCGCAGAAACGGGAAGGTTACCGGATCGAGAGACCGGATGGAGTCGTTCTGGGCGTCAGGATCACACCTATCGAAAAAGTGGGTCTTTATGTACCCGGCGGTACGGCGCCTTATCCGTCGACTGTACTGATGGATGCAATACCTGCAAAGATCGCCGGATGCAGAGAACTTGTCATGGTGACGCCTCCGCAGAAAGACGGGAAAGTTGCTCCGTCAATCCTTGCTGCTGCACAGATCGCCGGGGTTGACAGGATATACAAGGTCGGAGGTGCACAGGCGATTGCGGCTCTGGCTTACGGGACGGAGACAGTCCCGAAAGTGGATAAGATCGTTGGCCCGGGCAATGCCTATGTAGCTGCGGCAAAGAAACAGGTCTATGGAACGGTTTCCATTGATGCGGAAGCCGGACCCAGTGAGGTGCTGATTATTGCAGACAGAGCTTCTGAACCGGTTGAGATCGCGGCGGATCTTCTGGCGCAGGCTGAGCATGACATCATGTCCAGTGCGGTCCTTTTGACAGATTCCGAAGAACTGGCCCGGGAAGTGCAGTCAGAGGTAGAACGACAGCTGCCGCTTCTGAGGCGGGAAAAAATCGCACGGGCATCCGTAGAGAACAACGGAAAAATCATTGTGACCCGAAATATCCGGGAAGCGATCGAAATCGCGAACACGCTGGCCCCGGAACATCTTGGTCTGTGCGTCGAGGATCCGTTTG
>JAEEGL011918302.1_pt1 | contig 18592 bp, 8 predicted proteins | sample 9134231 | NCBI WGS metagenome assembly JAEEGL01 (sample SAMN16246548, study PRJNA631951) | gut metagenome | biome: gut microbiome; feature: rumen; material: fiber-attached | host: Bos | place: Iran: Karaj | collected 2018-10 | reverse complement strand
GTTTTGTTTGCGCGTCTCCATCTTGCCGTTCAGCTGTTCGTCATCCGTATAGACCGTCATCTCGGCACCTTTGGGAATCATGGGCAGCGTGAGCGTCTGCTTGAGTGTGGGCTGCTGGGCACCGATGCCGGCGATATACCAAGTGTCACCACTACGACGGGCCATGACGGCAAACTTGCCGGGATAACCGTCGATGTAGCGCACCTCGTCCCAAGTGGTAGGCACCTGCTTCATGAAGTCAATGGCCCATGCCGGTGCGTCTTCCAGATTGTTGGGAGCCAGCGCGAAGTGCTGTACGCTGCTCTGGAACATAACTGCCGTAGCCAATGCAAAGACGTCGCTGGTACGACGTGTGGTGCCGTGCTGGTTGTCCTTGTTGTAATGCTTGTTCAGTGTAGAGCCGCCAAAGTCCATGGAGCCGACGGTATTGCGGATGAACACGTGAGTGGCAGCATTGCGGGCCTCAGCATCGCAGGCGCCCTGTCCGAAGTGCAGGTTCTCAGAGGCCAGCACAGCTTCGGAAGCCACATAGTTCGGGTACATGCGCTCCCAGCCTCGGGGCAGCGTACATCCGTGAAAGATAACCTGCAGGCCGAAGTCGTTGGCATCGGTCAGGATGTCTTCATAGAGCTGCATCATCGGTTGCTTGTCGCCTCCGAAGAAATCGACCTTAATGCCCAGAATGCCGTTCTTCTGCATCCATGCCATCTCCTTGCGGCGCACCGTATAGCGGTCCATCTTGTTCAGCGGACTCTGTGGAGCATCATTCCATGTGCCGTTCGAGTTGTACCACAGGAACAGGCCCACGCCCTTGGAACGGGCATAGCGCGACAGTTCCTCCATGCGCTGGTAGCCTATCTGCTTGTCCCAGAGGGCATCTACCAATAGCGAGCGGTAGCCCATGGCGGCAGCAAAATCTACGTAGCGCTTCTGTTCGTCGAAGTTACAGCTGGCATCCATGCCGATAATCCACGACCACATGCCCTTGCCGTAGGTATAGTCGCAGCTGGCGGCATATTTGGGCTTCACCAGGTCGTTGGCGACAGTGGTCTCCATGATGGGAGCCAGTGTGCTGCCTATGGTGATGGTGCGCCACGGGGTCTCGCAGGGCAGTGACACGGCAGCCGTCGTCGTGCCTTGACCATTCATCTCGCCCGGCTGAGGGAATCCAATATGATAGGCAGTACCACCGTCGTTCAGCAGGCGGCAGCCTACGTAGTTGCCGTCGGTACCCGTCTCGCTGATAATCACCCAGCCGGCAGGAGTCTTAAACAGACAGGGGAAGGTATATCCCTCGCCCCAGCCGTTCTTGCCGGGCTGGTCGTCGAGGGTATAGGATGTCTCGTAGCTGGGAGCCGTCCTGGCAAAGCCGCCCATGGGGCGTGACTGCGGACAGAGGAAGGTCGTCGTGCCCTCGGGGAGTACGAAACCGCTGGCTTCGCCCTGCACCACGGCCACGAGTGTCTGCCTCTTCGGATAGACCTTATAACGGTAGGCAACGTCACGGCCCGTCACGCGGAAAACGATGTCCAGTGCACGTTGTCCGTTCTTCTCAAACTGACAGGTAGCCTCCGTAGCTTCGTAGGTCACGTGGCGCTGCTTGATGGTGTTCACCGTGTAGTCGTCTTTCACCGTCTTGATGTCACAAGCCTTCATCACCAGTCCCTGCGTCAGGTCGTCCATGTTCAGCTTAATGCCCAGCGGCGATGGTGTCAGCATCACCGTCTCGCCCATCGTCACCTGGTAGGTCGGCCGTCCGCCATTGTCATTCACCGTTACCGTCAGTTTTCCGTCCGGACTGGTAATCGTCTTCTCTTCGGCACTGGCAGGAGTTGCCGTCATCCACAAGCCAAACGCCATTGCCAGCGCGGCCATCATCGTTGTTTTCTGTTTCATGTCTAGTTTATCCTAAATAATCGTCGCAACTTGCTTGCAAAGATAACGTTTCTCTCTACAGCTGGTACTCCAGCATCACCATGGAGTAGGGCTTCATGTCGATGTTGAACTTCTTCTCAGCCTTGATGGTCTCCTTCTGGGGAGCAATGGGCTGTTTCTCGCTGTTGTTCTCGTCGTTGGGAGCACCGGTGAGGACGGTCTTCACGCAGGTCTTCTTCAGCGAGAAGCGGCTCAGGTTGACGTCGAACTTCTTCTCCTTGTCGCCAGCGTTCACCAGTTTGACGAAGAGCTTACGGCTCTTCACGTTGAGCACGACGCTCTGACCCTGCAGGAAACCGCTTTCCTGATCCTGGGGCAGTCCGCGCCAACGGGGAGCAACCTCAGCATCCTCAATCTTCACGCAGTCGCCATAGTAGTATTGGCCGGCGCTTTGGCCGAACAGCTGCTGCACGTAGTAGCTGCAGGTCAGGTAAGGACGCTCATTGTCAAAGTAGATGAGGTCGGGGTTCCAGTTGGTGTTGTCGCGGCCCTGGTCTCCCTTGCCCAGACGGGCGAAGAGGGGTGCATAGCTCGACATGGATACGATGTCGCCATTGGCTTCGACATGCAGCAGATACAGACCCTCAGCCAGTGCGTCGATGAGTTTCTTGTCCTTGGCAGCATACTCGCCCAGATAGACCTTCGTCTTGCGGTCACGGGGATAGTAGTTATACTGACGTGAAGAAAGGAAGTAGGCATTCGGCTCGTAGTAGTGCTCGTCGATGACGGGCATGCCCAGTTCGTCGGCTAAATCCCAGCCGTTTTTCAGGTCGCTGTTGCCTGGGTGTGAGCCAGGACCTGCAGTACCCACGATGACGATGTTGGGGTACTTCTCCATTACCTTTTTATATATATAGCGGAAACGCTCGCAGAACTCGGGGCTGATACGCTCCCCGTTGCCAAGACCCAGATACTTCTGGTCGAAGGGGGCGGGGAAGCCGGCATCGGCACGCATTTTGGCCCACTTGTTGGTGGCGGGGTCGCCATTAGCCCATTCAATGAGGTCGATAGCCTCAGCTACCCACTCGTCCATCTCGTTCATGGGAACGACGTCCTGTGCCTGACCTCTCATGCCCCAACCGCCGTTGGTACCCTGACAGCTGACACCGCATGGCAGGATGGGAAGCGGCTGCATGCCCAGGTCCTCGCAGAACTGGAAATACTCATAGTAGCCCAGACCCATGCTCTGGTGGTAGCCCCACGTATTCTTCAGCTGACGACGCTGCTCCTTGGGACCGATGGTGGTCTTCCAGCGGTAGGTGTTCCAGAAACCGTCACCGCCGCCATGTACTACGCAGCCACCGGGGAAGCGCATGAACTTCGGCTGCAGGTCAGCCAGTGCCTGTGCAAGGTCCTTGCGCAGACCATGTCCCTTGTAGGTGTCTTGCGGCATGAGCGACACCTGGTCGATGTCGATGTCACCTGTGTTGAGCACCAGAATCTGGATGCATGCTTTCTTGCAGTCAGCATCCGGTGTCAGCACAGCCTCGTATTTCTTCCAGTTCCTGGCATCGGCAGTGATGGTGGTCTCTGCCAGTATCTTGGGGTCTCTGCCCCAGCCCTGAGGCTCGCCAAGGACGACACGCACCTGCTTGGTGTTGCCAATGTTGCGCAGGAATACCGAGAAGTTATAGCTGGCGCCAGCCTTGACGCTGATGCCCTCGAAGCCGTCGTTCTGAAGACCGAAGCCTTTCCATCCCTTGTAGTCGTAGTACTCCTTGACACGCTCAGCGTGCAGCCGCAGATAAGTAGCGTTGTTCGGATGCAGCGGATTGTCCATGCGTACCTGAATGGTACCTAAGGAGTGGCCGGGACGCACCTGCTTCCAGCAGCTGCCGGCTCCCCAGCCGTCACGCTCAGCGGGGCTGTACTCGAACGAACCGTTCTGAATTAACTCTGCATAGAGACCGCCGTCGGCAGCACTGCTGATATCCTCGAAGAAGATACCGATGAGTTCGTCACTGATGGCTTTTCCGCCCTTGGGCGCTGTCATGGGTTTCTGGGCGTTAACACCCACTGTGGCTGCCGCAAGCAGGACAGCCAGAATAGTACGTTTGTTCATAAACTCCTTAATAGTGCTAATAAGTTAGTTTTTTGATGTATTTGTTGGTTAATGAATTATTCAAACACCAGGGAAGCAGTAGGATATTCGTACCAGTCGGTAGCCGTACTGCTGTCCTCAGCCCATTCGCCGAACGAGTGGCTGGCCTGCTTGTAGGCACCGCTCAGTGCACCACCGGTCTTCTTGCCGATGACCTGCCATTCGATGGGATATTTGAAGCTGCCGGGCACCATGATGGCCCACGGCATGTTGGTGCCGTATGCCTGGTCGTAGGTCTGACCGGCACTGTTGGCGGGTTTCATCGGTGTGATGACCTGAGCGGTCTTGAAACCGTTCTGAACGGTATGCACCTCCCAGAAGCCGCCATTGTAAGGCTCGACGATGAACACGTCGTAGAGATTCTCCTTCAGCATGCTCTGTGCCTTGGCCTTGTCCTTGAAGACAAAGGTATAGACGGCCTCCTTAGGTGTTACGTAGGCCTTGTTGGAAGCAACGTTGCGGTCAACGGTATTGTAGAACAGGTTCTGAATACTGCCGTCGCTGCCCAGTTCAGGATTGATGGTCCAGTGGGCATCCTTGAAGAGCACCACCACCATGCTGCCGGTATTGTTCGGCGATTGGTTCTCAGGCAGGAAGGTCTCCGTGGTATTGATATTGTGGTAGTTGGCCTCCAGATTGCCAGGCAGTGGCGTGAAGCCCTGAGTCACCGTATGGCTGTCGAGGTCGCTGCTCTTCAGTCCGACGATACGGATAGCGGCACCGATGGTCTTGGTGGCACCCACGGCGTCGAGGCTGACGCGCAGGGTCAGCGTCTTGTCGTCCAGCGTCGGCGTCATGGTCAGCACCACGTCGTTGAAGTCGTAGTCGCCGACATCGGGGAAGTTATCCTCGAAGCAGTAGCGCATGGAGAACGACGTCACCTCGGGTTTGCCGCCGCCGGGGTTGCCCTCGCTGTTGTAGCCGATGCTGTTGCAGCCGTCTTCGTCTGCAGGAATCGTGATGTTGTTGGGAGCAGTGGCCTCCTGGACGGTATATTTCACCATCTTGCTGGTGACCTGGTCAATGTGCCACAGACCTTCACCTTCTTTGCTACCTTTGCCCTTGATGTCATTGAAGTCGCAATAGACGTAACCCGTGGTAGTTCCTACGAGTCCACCGTTCTGCTCGTCCAGATAGTCTGTGACCTTGATGACGGAATAGTCGCTGCCATTAGGCTGTCCGTAGAGTGTGACACCATTGTCGTACCAAATGCCGCACTTGATCATGGCCTTGCTGCCCAAGGTAATCTGACCGCCCTGGTTGACGAACAGTCCCTCCTTGGCGTAGAGCAGCGAGTTGTCGGTACCTACATAAACGTTGGCAGCATAGAACTTGTCGAAAATCATTTCGCACAGGTTATATACCGTTCCGTTCTGTGCACCGGCAGACATGCCCCAGTCGTTGACAAAATCAGAACCGGCTCCTGTGGGGGCACAATTGTAGGCATGGATGCGTCCAACATTGGTAAACGTGATATTGGCGTTGAACTTGATGTATCCGTTGTCAGTCAGGTCCATAGTACCGCTATTGTAGTAGGGCGTGCCGCCTGCGAAGTTGATGCCTGCGCCGTTGGTACCCGTTATCTTGCCACCGTTGAAGAATCCTCTCGGTGCACCGTTGGCATAATCGACAGCCGTGCCGTTCAGTTCCACCTCGCCGAAGTTAATGATGTTCGACTTGTTGGCAAAGGTCAGTTTCGGAGAGTTGACAATCAGCTTGCCACCGCTTTCTACGACGATGGTCTGGCCGTAGTCGTGGTCCTGTCCCCAGAGCCGCAGTTCATAGATGTCGGAAGGAATGGTCAACGTGCCGCGAACAATCACCACCGTCTGGTCCCATGCGTTGTTATAAGTGTTCGATGAAATAGTGTATTCCTTGCCGGCGGGCAGTACGAAGTGCTTGCCGTCGCCATAGACGGGACCACCCTGCCAGTTGTTGGCCTCCGTATATTCCTGTTTGTTCAACTGCTCGTAATTAGGAATATTCGACATGTCGTAGTAGTCGGCAAAGTTGTTGCTGTAGCCTTCCAGGTATTCCAGATAGTATTGGGCAGCGTTGGCCTTGATGTAGTCGTTGCGGTCGGTAGAGGCGGCGGCCCTATGAGGGGCAGCAGCTGTACTTCCGCCAAGGTCGATGCTGGCAGCGATGCGTCCGTTTACAATAGGTACGGCCTCGGCCATACCACGTCCTGCCGCGTCATAGACTCCCACATAGACCATGCTTTTCGACAGCGGCAGCGACACACTGGCATCCACCGTTCCGCCGCCAGTCATTTTTTCCTCGTAGAGCAGGGTAGCCTGCTTGGCACCGATGGGGTTTTCCAAGTAGATGCCAACATCATAGACCGTTCCGTAGTCACCATTTACCGTAATACTGGCGGTAGCCGTACCTACAGTAGCCCAGTTGTGACTTGGGTCAACATTATCAACGACGAAAGAAGCTTTGACCAGATTGTTGTAGGCGTTCTGGTCAAACTTTACCTCGTCACTGCATGACGTTACTCCCAACGCCAGCAGTCCTAAAGCGATGAAATACTTTCCTTTCATAAGTAATAGGCTATTACTAATTATTTTAAATATCGATATTTGTGTGCAAAGTTACGAAAAAACAGGAAGATGACATCATATTATTGTTTTTTTTAACATATTTATCTATTAATAAACGTAGAAATAACACTCAACCGCAAACATTTACGCTAAAAAGTAAAAAAAATACTATGGAAAATTTGTTTTATTCGACAAAAAGGACTATCTTTGCAACGAAAATATCAATAATTAACTATTAGTTGTTTGTATGAAAAAGTATCTGATGAACAATTTTGCCGTTGCAGCAGTAGCCTTGATGGCTGTTGCATGTAACCATGATGCATGGCATCAGCAGTATGATCCGACAGCCCAGAAAGCCAAGGAGTTTGAGGTGAACTTCAAAAACATTGTGATGAATGGCAAAGACATTGATGTCAACCAGAAGTGGACGAGTGCTGTCAGTACGACCATTAGTCTAACGGCCACCAAGACCGGAACGCTGAAAATCTATGCAAAGAATCCCGTGGGCAATGTGGTGGCTCCGCTCTATGAGGCTCCCGTCACTGACGGCAAGGTCATGAGCTTTGTCATTGCACGTCCGCAGAATGCCACTTTGCTGTATGCTGCTATCGTTGATGAGGACGGTTATTTTATTGAAAACATGAGCTTTGAGGCTACCGGCAGCGAGGCTACCGTGCAGTTCGTGCCCCGTCAGGCTGCTCAGGTTGCCAAGCGCATGAACCGTGCCATTCAGCCTACATTCAAATTCCCTGCCGATGCTGATGCCGCCAAGTTCCTGGCTGATGTACCTGCCGGGGTGGATAAGCTGACGCAGAACGTCGGTCGCGCCAATAATTACATTGACGAGACATGGACGGGCGACCTCAATATCTGGGGCGCAGCAACGGCAGAAGGCAATTGGCAGGATCGTTCAGGTGGTACGCTCTATATCAAGGGCAATTGCGACTTCAGCAACCGTTCGTTCTACTTTGACGGACATTCTGAACTCTATCTTCTGGAAGGGGCCACGCTGACGCTGGGCGTGAACAACGGCAGCGGCAACCTGCAGGTAAATACTAACATCTATATTGCAGAAGGTGCCAAGCTGATAGCCAACGGTGAGCTGAAGCTCAACAACGGCCTGCACATCTTCAACCACGGCACCATCCAGGCTCCGAAGATTTCGACCAACAGCGAGAGCTGGTTAGTCAATGGCGGCAAGGTAATCGTGGAAGGAAAGATCTCGGTGGAGAACACCTTGTCGGTTATTGAGAACAACGGCATCATCAATGCCGCAGACCTGAACACCGCAGGAAGCGGAAAGGTGGAGAACAACGACAGCATCCGCATCACCGGCACGACATTCGTAAACAGCAACGACAACACGTGGGTGAACAACGGCCACTGGCATACGGGCAACTACATCTACAACGCAGCCAGCGACGAGGTCATCAACAACTGCCGACTGACGGTGGATGAGGACTTCAACATCAACTTAGGCGACAACCCCGGTAACGGTAACTTCAAGATGGACGCCGGTTCGGGTGTGGTCACCAAGTACTTCAACGGCGGTGGCAACTGGGCAAAGAGTTACTCCACTGGCTGGAGCTCCTTCAACGGCGGACCGTTCTACATCTATATGGGTGCCAACTCTGTCTTTAGGGTGACGGAGACTGCTACCATGAATGCTACTAAGGCACTCTACGGTATCTATGGTCCCGAGGAAGGCGACTATGCTGTGTTCCACGCTAAGAACATTGTGGCTGGCAAGGACAACCAGGGCTATGAGGTAACATACGGCGGCAACCTGTTCGTGGCATCTGATTTGCATTTTGCCAATGGCTGGTCTGGGCAGTATCCCTATATTGACATTTTGGACGGTGCCAAGGTGGCCAAGTTTGGTGACAATGCCGATATACACATTGACGAGACGAAGTGTAACCCCGGCTATAATGGCAAGAAGGCCGATCCCGATCCAAAGGAGTATATCTACTTCGCCTTCGAGGACCTGGGTGTCAGCGATGACTTCGACTTCAACGACGTAGTGGTACGCATTGGTGTTCCTGACGAGAATGGTGAGGCTGACGTAGAGCTTTGCGCCGTCGGTGGTACGCTGGAAACCTACGTGTTCAATGGCGATCAGCAGATCGGTGAGGAAGTACATGCTGAATTCGGCTGGGAATTTGGAACCTACTACGTCAATGACAAGGGCAATACCAATAAGGACGGACTGGTGACGCCCATTAAGAAGATTGGTACCGTAACGGTAGCTTCCAATGCTTCTGTTGCCGACCTGCCCATCAATATCCATGTGACACAGAACGGCATAGAGCGTGTCATCACCGGTCCTACACAGCCTCAGGAGATTCCTTTCCGCGTCGTCGTCACTGGTGATGAAGAAGGAAAGTGGTTCTGGGCCAAGGAGCGCATCAACATCAGCGATGCTTATCTTGAGTTCGGTGAGTGGGGTGCCAACATGAATACCAATATCGACTGGTACAAGCATCCGGTGCTGGGCAAGGTGGTGAAGTGGTAAGGAAAATCATCAAATACTTTTAATATTTCCGAAGGGGGGTCTGCGTGATGCAGACTCCCTTTTTCTGGCTCCCTAAACAGCCACAAAAGTGCGTTTGTCCGACAATAAAGTATAAAAAATACTTTTTTATTTTGTATTGTTCACACTTATTCGTACCTTTGCACCCAAATACGCACACGAAATGGTACTTAATTATATTTGGATAGCATTCTTTCTCATTGCCTTTTTAGTGGCTTTGGTGAAACTGGTGGTGTTTGGCGATTACGACGTGTTTCCTGCCATGATGGATTCCACGTTCTCTTCGTCAAAGACTGCTTTTGAGATTTCACTGGGCCTGACGGGCGTGTTGGCACTATGGCTTGGCGTGATGAAAATCGGAGAACAGGGTGGGGTGGTACGCCTGTTGGCGAAACTGCTGTCACCCGTCTTTACCCGTCTCTTTCCAGATATTCCCAAGGGCCATCCCGTCACGGGCAGCATCTTCATGAACATTGCCGCCAACATGCTGGGACTGGACAATGCAGCCACGCCACTGGGTCTGAAGGCCATGGAACAGATGCAGGAGTTGAATACGAAGAAGGACACGGCATCGAACTCGATGATTATGTTCCTGGTGCTGAACACCAGCGGACTGACACTCATACCAGTCAGCATCCTGGTCTATCGTGCACAGATGGGGGCCGCACAACCTACTGACATCTTCGTACCCATTCTGCTGGCCACCTTTTTCTCGACATTGGCAGGCATCATTGTCACGTCGCTCTTCCAGCGCATCAACCTGCTGAACCGTACCATCCTCCTGACGTTAGGCGGAGCCTGTCTGCTGGTGGCTGGTGTCATCTGGGGCTTCTCGCAGCTGTCGCCTGATATGATGAACCGTGTGAGTACTACGGCGGCTAATATCCTGCTTATGACCATCATTACCGGCTTTATTCTGGCAGGTATGCGCAAGAAGGTCAATGTCTATGACGCCTTCATCGAAGGTGCCAAGGACGGCTTCACCACTGCCGTGCGCATCATTCCCTATCTGGTGGCCATCCTTGTAGGCATCGGCGTGTTCCGTGCCAGTGGTGCCATGGATATGCTTATCGGCGGCATGCGGTGGTGCGTGGAACTTACTGGTGTCAACGCGCAGTGGGTCGATGCCATGCCTACAGCGCTGATGAAACCGCTCAGCGGTAGTGGTGCCCGTGGCATGATGGTTGATGCCATGACGACGTATGGTGCAGACTCCTTCGTGGGCCGTCTGTCGTGCGTCTTCCAGGGCTCCACAGATACGACGTTCTATATCCTGGCAGTCTATTTCGGCTCGGTGGGCATCAAATATACGCGCCATGCCGTCACTTGTGGACTGTTGGCAGACCTGGCGGGTATCATTGCCGCCATCGCCATCTGCTTCCTGTTCTTTGGATAATGACTTCGTCATAACGACATAACGACAACGAAAAATCGACATAACGACATATCGAAAAATAACGACAACGAGATAATGCCCAATATGAAATCCCTGGCCAGGGACACGGCCATCTACGGACTGTCAAGCATCGTCGGCAGGTTTCTGAACTACCTGCTGGTACCGCTTTACACCAACTACATGCCAAAGGCATCGGGCGACTATGGTATCAGTACCAATGTCTATGCCTATACAGCACTCATCCTGGTGCTGCTGACCTTCGGCATGGAGACGACGCTGTTCCGCTTTGCCAATGATGCCCCCGACCCGCAGGTGCCGTTTAACGGCCGTACCCGCCATAGTGATACCGTCTTCTCGACGGTCATGGCGGTAGTCAGCTTGCTGACCCTGGTCTTCCTGCTGCTGGTCTTTGGATTCATCGGTCCTGTCAGTCAGTCGCTGGGTTATGCTGACCACCCGGAATACCTGCAGATGATGGCTGCCGTGGTTGCCCTTGATGCCTTGCAGGCCATTCCCTTCAGCTATCTGCGTTTCCAGAAGCGTGCCATCCGCTTTGCCTCGCTGAAGATGCTGTTTATCATCCTGAACATCGGCTTGAACGTCATCTACTTCGTGCTTTTAGGCAAGACGTCCGTCTATTACGTGTTCTTCATCAATCTGGTGTGTACGGCCTTCATCACGCTGTTCTTCGTACCGGACCTGTTCCGCATCCGCTGGCATTTCGACGGTGCCTTGCTGAAGAAGATGCTCAGCTACTCGTGGCCCATCCTGACGCTTGGCATTGCCGGCATCCTCAATCAGGTGGCCGACAAGATTATCTTCCCACTGGTATATCCTGATGAGGCGGAGGCTAACGTGCAGTTGGGCGTCTATGGCTCTTGTGTAAAGATAGCCATGATTATGGCCATGATTACGCAGGCCTTCCGCTATGCCTACGAACCTATCGTGTTTGCCAAGAGCAAGGACGCCGATAAGACGCAGTACTACGCTGCTGCCATGAAGTATTTCCTCATCTTCACGCTGCTGGCTTTCCTCTGTGTGGTGGGTTGGATGCCGCTGCTGCAATACATCATCGGTGCTGACTATCGTGAGGGACTCGGCGTGGTGCCTATCGTCATGGCGGCAGAAATCATGATGGGTGTCTATTTCAACCTGTCGTTCTGGTACAAGCTCATTGACAAGACCATCTATGGTGCTTGGTTCTCGCTGGCAGGCTGTGTGGTACTCTTTGCCGTCAACATCCTGTTTATTCCCAAGTACGGCTACTGGGCATGTGCCTGGGGCGGTGTGGCAGGCTATGGCACGGCAATGGTGCTGAGCTATGTCGTCGGCCAGAAGAAGAATCCCATACCCTATCCCATGCAGTCGATAGTAATTTATGTGGTCATGACCGTCGTCATCTACGAGTTGATGAGTTGGGCTGCCGACCGCTTTGCCCTTGGCATGGTGGGACAGCTGGTATGGAACACGCTCTGCATCCTCTTCTTTGTCAGCTATGTCGTTCGCAGCGACCTGCCGCTGAGTGCGCTCCCTGTCATAGGAAAGTATTTTAGAAAGAAATAACATAATCAAATCATATTAACTATTATCAACTTATGTGGACAAGTATTTTAGCTTTTGCCATTGTCATTAACGAACTCATGGCATCAAATGCAGGCTCAGTGATGAGTCCGGCCACTAACTTCGACAGTTGGATAGAATTGTATAATCCGACTACAGAGACCGTAAACCTTTCTGGCATGTACCTCAGTGACGATGCCAACAACCTGAAGCTTTGGCAAATGCCCAACAATGTTGGCAGTGTACCTGCTGGCGGACACCTCGTCGTATGGCTGGGCTCCAACGAAATCAAGAGAAATCAGGCCCCCTTCAAGCTCGACTGCGACGGCGGTGCCATCTACCTTAGCGACAAGAACGGAGAACTGCTCACCAGTTTGCAGTACCCCGAAGCCAAGAGCCGGACGGCATACGCCCGAAAGACCGACGGCGGTGAAGAGTGGGGCTGGACATCTACCCCTACGCCGGGTGAGACGAATGCTACGGCCGTCTTTGCCAGCGAGCGGCTGGAAGCCCCTGAAGTCGATCAGGACAGCCAGCTCTTCAAAGGCTCACTCACCGTTAAAGTCAAGATTCCTGAGGGTGCCACGCTGATGTACACCACCGACGGCAGTCTGCCATCAGCACCGAAGGAAGAGACGCCGATTGTCGATGCACCGTCGCCATGGACACAGTATGTCATCAATGGCGACTGTGAGGGCGAGGATGCCCGCAGTCTGGTCAGTCGCGATGCTGACGGTTCCGGTGACGTGGAACGTATCGTTGACGGTGTTGGCGTCAATGGTTCACGCGGCATCAAGATTCACAGCACCTCCAATGCTCCCAACGACTGGTCGGCGCAATTCTTCATCTATACCCCTGACCATGTCTGGCAGGCTGGTGACAGATACCGTTTCAGCATGATGGTACGTGCCGACAAAAATGCACGCATCACCACCCAGACGCACAGCACGCCGCACAACTATATTTCCGGCGGTATTCTGGATAACAGCTACAACGTCACCACCGAATGGGAGACAATCACCTACGAAGGCGTCATCACCGAACAGCAGTCGGGAGGTGGTACTGACTGGTTCACACAGGAAATCCTGCCGGGTACCATGCAGACGCTCGTGTTCAACCTGAACGTTGACAGACAGGATAACTACTTCTATTTCGACAATATCTCTTGGGAACTGTCTTCAGAAGACTATGTCGCAGCCCCCGATCCCAGCCTGCAGAGTACGGATGGTGTGTTTACTGTCGATAAGACGACGAACTATACCTTCCGCCTCTATCAGGATGGCTATCTGCCCAGCGTCCCCGTGACCCGCAGCTATATCAAGACCTCTAACGCTTATACGCTGCCCGTCGTGAGCATTGTCGGCGACAAGAAATTCTTCACCGACCCCAAGATCGGTCTTGACTGCGATGGCGACGGCACCAATGGCAAGACCGGTAATGGCCAGGACTATCCGCGCAACTACAACCAGCCGTGGGACCGTCCCGTGAACTTCAACTATCTGAGTGCAGACGGTAAGATGCTCTATAACCAGGATGTGAACATCAAGGTGTCTGGCGGTTGGACGCGCTCACAGCGGTTCCGCTCGTTTAAGCTGAAGGCCTCGAAAATCTTCGATGGTCAGAACCGCTACGACTACTCTTTCTTCCCGCAGAAACCCTTCATCCGCAACAAAACCCTGTTGCTGCGTAATGGCGGCAATGACGTGTGGTCACACAATGCCCGCTTGATGGATCCCGCCTTGGAAACCATCATCCAGCGGTCGGGTATCGACCTTGACGTGCAGTCGTACCAGCCGGTGATAGAATACGTGAACGGTGAACTTCGTGGTGTGCTGAACCTGCGTGAGCCGAACAATGACGACTATGCCTATGCGAACTTCGGCTATGACGACGAGGAACTGGATGCCCTGGAAAATATGGAGATGAAGAACGGTGATGACACCGCCATTAACCGCATTTTTGAACTGGGCAAAAGTGTTACCGACGATGACGCCTACGAAGAGCTGAAGACGCTGCTCGACATTGATGAGTTCACAAACTATATGGCCGTTACGATGTTCCTTGACAATGACGACTGGCCCAACAACAATATCAAGGCTTACCGTAGCCGTAACGACGGCCGCTATCGTTTTGTCAGCTTCGACCTGGACTATGCGTTCGCCTCGTGTGGCTTTAACACGGATGGCGACAACCCTTTCACCTTTTTTGTCCGTTTCAGGGATGCCCTGTCCGTCAATGGCAAGGACAATCCCAACCGCGAGATAGTCCGTCTGCTGCTCAATCTGCTGGGACGTGACGACTACCGCCGTAAGTTCATCGACACTTTCTGCCTGATGGCCGGCAGTGTCTTTGAGCCTAACCGTGCCGGTGCGATTATCGATGAGTTGCTGGCCGACGTCCAGCCCATGTGTCAGCTGATGCGCCAGCAGGGTATTAACGATGGTCACAATCCGGAGCGTGCCGCTAACGAAATCAACAACAAGCTGCAGGGCCGTGCCAAGAAGATGGCAGGTCACATGAAGGACTTCTCGTATCTGAAGCTTACCAATACCGATGCCCAGCACGTCAAGCTAAGTGCGAATACCGCTGGTGCCCGCCTGTATGTCAATGGCCTTGAGGTGCCGTATTCCGAATTCGACGGCTATCTGTTTGGTCCCGTAGAGCTCAAGGCCACGGCACCTGCCGGTTACGAGTTTGCCGGCTGGAAGAAAGGCTCCTCCATCTATTCTTCTAACGAGACGATGTCGCTGCCAAGGGGCAATGACCTGACGCTGACGGCTACCTTTAAGGCACAGAGCGATGCCGACCGTATGGCACAGGGCATCACGCCGGTACGTATCAACGAGGTGAGCGCAGCCAACAACATTTACGTCAACGAGCTCTTCAAGCGCAACGACTGGGTAGAACTCTACAACACCACCGACGCACCCATTGACGTCGAGGGCATGTACCTCAGCGACAATGAGAAGAAGCCGAAGAAGTATCAGATTACAAAGGGAGAATCGCAGGCTTCTACCGTCATTCCTGCCCATGGCTATCTCGTCATCTGGTGCGACAAGCTGGAACCCGTGTCTCAGCTGCACGCCTCCTTCAAACTGGCTGCCGAAGGTGGTGATGTGCTGCTGACGGCTGCCGACGAGTCGTGGACGGACAAGCTGTCTTACATCTTCCATGAGAGCGACCAGACGGTAGGCCGCTATCCCGATGGCAGCAACCATGTTTATGTCATGAACATCCCCACCATTGCCAAGACTAACGCCACTTCGACGTATGTCAAAGAGATTTCTGGTAATGGTACTTCCGGTATCAGCGAAATCATGGCCCAGCAGCCCCGTTCGCAGCAGATTTACAACCTGAAAGGCCAGGCCGTGCAGGGTTCTTTGAAGCCAGGCATCTATATCAGCAATGGCCGAAAGATTGTCATTAAACGTTAAAAAATAAATATTAAGGATTAAATTCGCTTTGCTCAGAACTATTTCAAATGAAGAAATTGTTATTATCGCTTTTGGCCCCGTTGGCCATCAGCACCGCCCATGCTGACGAAGGCATGTGGACACTCTATAACCTGCCGCCCGCCATCTATCAGCAGATGCAGCAGAAGGGTTTCCAGCTGCCGATGGAGCAGCTCTATCAGAGCAGCAATGCCGTCAAGAATGCCGTTGTCAATTTCGGCGGATTCTGTACGGGTGTCGTGGTGTCGCCTGACGGTCTGGTGTTCACCAACCACCACTGTGGCTTTGATGCCATCCGCAAGCACTCTTCCGTCGAGCACGACTACATGCTCAACGGTTTCTGTGCACAGTCGTATGAGGAAGAGCTGCCCAACGACGGCCTGTTTGTCAGTTTCATGATTGAACAGAAGGATGTGACGGACGACCTCAACCGCCTTGGACTTGACAAGTTGAATAGCTCGGGCAGGATAGAGACTTTCGTGGACTCCGTCGAGAATGCCTGGCAGAAGGAGATTCGCCAGCAGGATTCTACCCTGCGTGTCGAAATCAAGCCCTACTATGAGGGCAATGCCTACTATATGACAACCTATCGCGACTTCAACGATGTACGCCTGGTGTTCACCGTTCCAAAGTCGATGGGTAAGTTTGGTGGCGAGACCGACAACTGGATGTGGCCGCGCCAGACTTGCGACTTCTCGGTATTCCGCATCTACGCCGACCCCACGACCAACGGTCCTGCCCAGTATGCCAAGGATAACGTGCCCTATCATCCCACGTCGTGGGCACCTGTTTCTCTGCAGGGCTATAAGCCTGGCGACTTCTCCATGATCATGGGTTATCCGGGCTCCACCAGCCGTTACCTTAGCAGCTATGGCATCCAGGAGCGCCATGACGTCATCAACGCCACCATGGTTCAGGCCCGTGGCGTCAAGCAGAAGATTATGTGGCGCCGCATGCAGTCGTCAGAGGCCGTCCGTATCATGTATGAGTCGAAGTATGCCCACTCCAGCAACTACTGGAAGAACAGCATTGGCATGAACAAGTGCATCGACAGCATCGGACTCATCCAGCAGAAGCGCGACTTCGAGGCCCGTCTGCGCCAGTGGCAGGAGAAGACCGGCTACCTTCTCCCTCCCCACAGTCCTTCGGACAGCTCCCCTCAGGCAGGGGCGCAGTATCTGGACTTCGACAAACTGAAGGGACTCTACGAGCAGCGTGCCCAGGCCCTGCGTGCTCTTTACTATTTCAGCGAGACATGGGGCCGCGAGTGCGACGAGCTGTCGTCCCGTGCCCGTCGTGTGCATAGCGGTATGGAGGTGCAGGGAAAGAAGAAAAAGCAGTATATCACCTTCAAGGACAATAGCAAGGAGTGGGACCAGGCCACCGACCGTGAGTTGCTCACTGCGTTGATGCGCAACTACCGTCATCAGGTGGAGGAGAAGTTCCACCCGTCGTTCTTCAAGACTGTCGATGAACAGTTTGACGGCGACATGCAGGCGTATGTCAACGCCCTCTATGATACGTCGTGTCTCATGAAGAACGGCAAGCGCATCTATGTCAACAACAAGAAGTATGACGAAGACCTGGGTGTGCGCTATGGCATTGGACTGATAGAACTCATCGCTCAGGCGCAGTACTCGCTGATGAAGGTCAGTGAAGAGATTGACGAGCAGGAGAAACTGCTCTGTGCCGCCAAGCTGCGCATGGAACAGGACCTGCCCAACTATTCGGATGCCAACTTCACGCTGCGCATGACTTACGGTCAGGTGGGTGAATACTCGCTGGGCGGACGTCCTTCGGGCTACTACACCACGGCGCGTTCCCTGTGGGAGAAGATGCAGAAGGCGGACAGCAATGTGGAGTATTTTGCCGAGCCCGTCATGCACGAACTGCTTAGCAGCAAGGATTTCGGTCCCTATACCGATAAACTGACAGGCACCATGCAACTGTGTTTCCTCACTAACAACGACATCACGGGTGGCAATAGCGGTTCACCGGTGTTCAACGGAAAGGGCGAACTCATCGGTCTGGCGTTCGACGGCAACTGGGACAGCTTGTCCAGCGACATCTTCTTCGCCCGCCAGCTGGCGCGTACCATCAGTGTGGACATCCGTTTTGTGTTGTTCATGATGGACCGCTGGGGACATGCCGACCGCCTGCTGCGTGAGATTAACGCCCGTTAACATCAGACATCACACATCAGACATCTGACATCTCACATCACAATTGTCCCGCCTCCACCATGAGCACCACACGCTCGGTGAGGCGGTCAATTCCTTCTGGGTCGTACTCCTTCTTCAGCGAAGCGCCGAATGCCCAGGCAAAGGCCTGGTAGAAACCGGCACGTACGGGACCGAGGAAGGCCTGTATCAGCTCATAGCCTGACGAGTGGCTTTCGCGGTATATGAGTTTGATGAGTAGCTTGCCCTGTGAGTAGGTCAGCTTCTTCATGCGTGGCTTGTACTCTTGCATGATGCTTTTCTCCACGCGCTTCATGTGTTCCTCCTTGGCCTTCTTGTTGGGCAGCGTCTCTAAGTATTCCGCCGTCTCCATCATAATCATGTTGGCCTCCTTGGCAATGGGCAGCACCGTCTTTACGTTCTTTACCAGCCGCATATAGGCACCCTGCTGTTTCTTGCTGGTAAAGTTCACAGGTGGGAACACATAGACGTTGTTCATCTCCATATAGAGTATGCTGTCGCCGCCCTCCAGCACCTTACCCACTTTCACGGTGGGTACGAAGGTCGGACTGTCCATGTCCGCCTCCGCCTGCTTTCTGTTGCTCTGTGCGCTGCACTGTAGAGCCGCCAGCATTCCCAATATAATGACCCCTTTTCGTTTCACGGCTGCAAAGATACGAAAAGTCGAGAGAAGAACAAAAGAAATTCATTTCTTTTTTCTTCCGAGACGCAGTAACCTCGCCATCTTGATGGCAAAGTTACGAAAAGTCGAGAGAAGAACAAAAGAAATTCATTTCTTTTTTCTTCCGAGACGCAGTAACCTCGCCATCTTGATGGCAAAGTTACGAAAAGTCGAGAGAAGAACAAAAGAAATTCATTTCTTTTTTCT
>JAEEGL016986853.1_pt1 | contig 18593 bp, 18 predicted proteins | sample 9134231 | NCBI WGS metagenome assembly JAEEGL01 (sample SAMN16246548, study PRJNA631951) | gut metagenome | biome: gut microbiome; feature: rumen; material: fiber-attached | host: Bos | place: Iran: Karaj | collected 2018-10 | reverse complement strand
TCAGAGAAGAGCTTGTCGACATCGAAGTTGAACTTGTCCGGATAGAGGTGGTTCGCAAGGTACGCACAAGCGACATAGCTTGCGGTTCCCATGTAGACACCCTGGTTGAAGAGCAGGACCTTGCCGTTCTTGTACGCGTTAGTCATCTTGATGGCGTCCTCGTACTTCTTCTCGGTCTTTCCGTACTGTTCGAACATCTTCGCCTGACAGCTGTCATGATCCTCCCATGTCTCCATGAATCCGAAGTACTGGGACGAGATGATCCAGTCGGGGTTCATGTTGTAGACGCCTTCAGCATCGATGCTTCCCTTGGAGTAGCCTGCATCGATGACGGTGCGTCCTCCTGCGAGGGTCACGAGCTCGTGGACTCCTCCGTGCATTCCGGAGATGCTGTTGCAACTGTAGCTGGCGAACACGAGCGGGCGCTGGTCGAGCGGGACGTCCTTGAGTGCGGTCGAAATGGTCTCGTAGACCGTATCGGCCGTCTGGGCGTACTCGTAGGCCTTGTCCTCGTGATCGGTCAGATATCCCAGGGTGATGATCGCGGGAACGGTCCAGTTGTCCTCGTAGAAGGGCAGACGCACGACATCTATTCCGAGAGGTCCGCAGGTCTCCTCCATGTTGGGGTCGAACCATGCGCGGGTTCCGGAGAGCATGAAACTGGGCTTCTCGTTACCGTCCTTGACGAAGATCTCGTAATCAGGGGTGAAACGGCTTCCGAAGCATTTCGCTCCGTCGAACACCTTGAACCACTGGTGGTAGGATCCTTCATCTCCGACCTGGTTGCAGACATACTTGACCTGGTCCTGTGCGCCGATGACGATCATGGAATCGTAGTTGCTCTTGTATCCGACCGCTGCGGTGGTGAGCGGGTAGGTACAGGATCCGATGACCCCGTCGACATCGTAGAAGTAGACGAGCATGTTGTTCTTGCGGTCTACCATGTCCTGGATCCAGTCGACGTCGGACTCGTCGATCTTTCCGTCGACATTGGCGTCGGCGAAGGACCTCTTGACCACGGATCCGCCGTAGGTCTTGTAACAGTCGTAATATGTGGCTTTCTCCTCGCCCGCGATGATCTTCTTGACGAAGTCGACATCGCGGCTGTCGAGGAAGTCGTCGTTGTTGGCGTTACCGAAGACGGTGAGACGTCCGTCGAGGTTGTTGCTCGAACGGACCTTCTCGCTGCCATTGTTGTTGTTAAGGACTGCGATACCGATCCCTCCTGCCACTACAACGATGACCGCTGCGATTGCAATGATAGCTTTTCCATTCATGTTATCACTTGGATGTATTATCCAATGTAGGCGATTCTTTACTAAATGATATTTAACGATTTTGTTTTTTAGGCATTTTATATGAAAAAGTATTCATATATTCGCATGCATGTGCCGTACCGTGGACAACTCAGGCTGCACTCCACCTGTACATATCCCCCTTAGCAGGAAGGAACTGAAAAACGGCGTCAGGGATTATTGGAACATACGCGCAAGAGGGTACAGCGAGGCCACCCGCGTAGCCCTTCAGGAAGGGCAGGACGACATCATACGCATCATAGGGCGTTTCATCAACCTCAACCGCCGGCTCAGAGTGGTGGATATGGGTACGGGCCCGGGTCTTTTCGCCATACTGATGGCGAAGAGAGGTCACGAGGTCACGGCCATCGATAATTCGAAGGAGATGCTCAAAAGGGCCAGGATCAACGCCGCTAGCGTGGGGGTCGAGATCAATTTCATCCTGGGGGATATCGAGGACCCGCCCCTCGAGAAGGGATCCTACGACCTCGTCGTCGCGCACAACAGCACCTGGTGTCTCCTCAGACCGGCAACGACATACGCAGCATGGAAGGAGCTCCTCGTATCGGACGGGGAGATGGCGATCATAGACGGCAACTATTATTTGGACCAATATAACGAGGGATACCTCAAACGTAAGAGGTATATGGAACTGAAGAGGGCCGGCAGGAATGACGGGTTGCACGGAAGGACCAATGTGGACAATGTCGATTTCACCATCATCGAGGAACTGGCCCACGATCTGCCCCTGTCGCGCGAATGCCGTCCGTCATGGGATGTCTCCACCCTTCTGGGCATCGGGATGACCGACATACACATCAAGACCCTGGACAAGGAACCCTTCAGCATACTGACGGAGAACGGCACAACGGCACTGCCCTTCACGTTCGTGATATGTGCCAAGATGCCCATATACAAAACACCCTACGAATCCGTCATAAAGTCCCCTGCCTTCGATGAGGACAGCATACGTTGGGCGATAAAATCCTCCTGCGGGAAGGAGAAGGACCTGTCCACCTTCCTGAAGGCGATATCGGACAAGCACCGCCTGCGCATAATCAACGCACTCTTCATGGGTTTCCTGAATGTCCAACAGATATCATCCATATCCGGCTGCTCCCAATCCCTGTGCTCCCACAACCTAACCAAGCTCCGCGAGGCCGGAGTGGTGGAGACCAAGAAGATCGGAAGGGAATCGGTGTATTACCTCAAGGACAGGAGAAGGATGCAGATCCTCATCGAGATGAGCGATATCATGTCCAAGGGGATGAAGACGAACAGTGACTGAACGGAATGATCTGGGTCATTTCAATGATGCGCCGAGTCCGTAGGCCTCCTCCAAAGCTGGATTGCCTTCGATGTCCCCGACGTCCTTCACGCCCCTTACGAGAACGGTGCCAATGCTCTCCAGCTTGAAGAACCTTATCGCCAGTTGGTACTGGCGGACGATGGAATCGAACAGATCGGGCAGCTCCGCGGCACCGACCAGCAGGAGGCCGAGCCTCCTGATCCGGAATGTGTTCCTGACGGGTGCGTGGAGCCTGTCGATGACTGCCTTCAGCTGCGCGCTGATGCCGTAGAAGTAAACCGGGGACGCTATCACCAGTACGTCCGCCTCCGCCAGTTTCCCGTATATCCACGACATGTCGTCCTTCTGGATGCACACGTTGCCCTCGCTGGAATAACATGCGTTGCATCCCCTGCAGGGATTGACCTTCACGTCCGCGACCGATATTATCTCCACGTCGTTGTTCTTTCCAGCTCCGTCGGCGAATCTGCGGGCAAGCAGGTCGGTGTTCCCTCCCTTCCTGACGCTTCCGACGAGGATGACGATCCTGGACATCGTATCACGGCCTTATCTGGTCGAACTCGTAGTCCTCCCACTGCCTGGTGCCGATGACCACCTCGGCCTCCGGCGGGGTCAGCATCGGACGGTCGTAGCGGGCCGCATCGTCCATGGCTATCCTGGGACATGCGGTGCACACGTACGCGTCCACGCGATAGGCCATGAGGTTCTGGGGAGAGAGCTCGTTCATGTACGCCTTGTACGCCGCGAATCCCTTGGAACGGATCTTGGCTACCAGCTCGTCGGCCAGCTTCTCGCGCCTCTGGCCGATCTTGTCGCATACGATCACCAGGAAGCTCTTCGCATCCCTGGCCCTCTGGATCGCGGCGAACCTCTTCCTGAGGATCCTGTCCCTGACGTCATCGACCGAACGGAGCTCGCCGGTGACCGGGTTGAAGACCCTGATGGGTTTGTTCACTCCGAAGGCCGCCGCAAGAGGGTGGAAATCGCCCTCGCCTATGTACAGGTATTCATCGACCTGATCGGCCACCGCGTAGGCGGACGTGCAGTTGCACCCGAGCACCTGTCCGGGATAGCATATCCTGTCGTCGCCCTTCCCGACGGCCACGATCCTTCCGGTCACTGTCAGGACCTCCTCCGCCTGAGGTATCAGTCCGATGTACTGAACGGTGGCGAGCAGCCCTATCCTCCTCCCGAGGGAATCCGCGACACTGGCAAGACTGCCGCGGATGTCGAGGGACATCTCCGCCTCGATGTACAGGACGTCCGGGTCATCCCCCTGCGAAGGTATCGGGGAATGGCCGAAATGGACCAGCCCTTCGGCCAGGTCCTTGTATCTTATGAAAAGGTCGCAGGCGCCGTAGCACGGATCGCCCAGAATAACGCAGTTCACCCCGGTCTCCCGGGTAAGGAAATCAACGACCTCCGTCGCCCGGACCTTAAGGCCCTCGGGCAACTGGAGTGCGACAGAGGCATAGCCCCTGTCGCGAACCCACCTCGCAATGTACTCGAGTCTGAGATCAAACATCAGTTGAGGAGCTCAGCACCCTTCTCTACATCGATGTAGCAGGGTGTGGGGTACTTCATCGAAGCCTTCCACAGGGCGAGCTTTGCGGTCTTTGCAACGGCTGCCGTGCATGAGACCGTCAGGATGATCTGGTTGCACTCGAGCCTTGCTGCGGTTCCGACATTCTTTCCGAATGCCTGCCTCATTCCGCTCGAGACACGGTCTGCTCCCGCTCCGGTTGCGAGCTTGTTCTCCCTGAGAACGATGTGGGGGTAGACCCTGACCTTCATGTGGTAGTTGGCGACTCCGGCGTCCTTGGAGAGGAGCCTGTTCGCTGCGATACGTCCGGCCTCAAGCGAGGTGTGCCTGATCTGGACGCGGTTCTTGACCTTGAGATGGAGGGTGACGGGGAACTCTGCGGTGAGGTTTCCCATGTCGTACTGCTGAATTCTGTTGTTGGGAACTCCACCCATGAACTTCCTGCGGGTGTAAGCCATTCCCTTGACCTGTCTGTACATTGATGCGGGCTTTCTTGCCATTAATACCACCTAATCGGATATCGTGCAGGGAGTGACAACCTCCACTCTGTATTAAAAGGTTATGGCCCGAATACCTTCCTTTTCATAACATATAGGAGGGTCCAGTCCCTCATCCCCCGGCTACAGCGATCCGGTCCTCTTCAGGTAACCCAGGTCGAGGACGGCAGAGGAACCGTCGGCGAGCAGGATCTTTCCGTATCCCTGCCTGAAGAGTTCCCTCCTCGCCCATTCGACTGTGCGTCCGCGGCCTTCCTCCGTGAGGGACGCCGTATCCCTGGGGCTGCCAGCATACTCGGCGAACACCTTGTTGAATCCGCCATGGTAACCCATGTCCCATCTGAAGAACGAGAACGGACCCGCGTACCAGGAGGAGGCAAGGGCCAGTACCGCCCTGATCTGTTCGAGCCTCCTGTCGGATATTGCCCCCTTGGAGCACAGCGGCGTCCCGGGGACCGGCACGCGGTACATCACAGCACCGCTGGCACATCCCTCGTTGAGTCCCCAGAAGAAGTTCCTGACGATCTCCTCGGGCGTATGCTCCGGACCTATCGGCTCCGTACAGGTCGTGGTGATTATTCCCGAAGCGATGAGATTGCGGATGGTACGCTTGCGCCTCTCGGGGTCGATGCTGTTGTACACCCCCTCCCCCAGCCTGAGTACGTGGTACGCTCCGATGGCGCCCGCCTCCCTCAGTGCGACGCAGTCGTCGTAGCTCAGGTCCCCGCAGTTGACGCTCACGCCGATACCCTTGTCGACCTCCTTCCTGACGATCCTCACCATGCGGACGAGGTCGTCGATGTCGAAGTTCTGTATGGTCAGAAGCGAAATGCTGGTCACATCCCCGTACCTCACGCAGTGCCTGGTGTATTCCCTCAGGACGTCGTCAGGCATCACATACGGTTCGGCCATGGTGTTATCCTCGGAGAAGTTGCAGAACTGGCATCTCCCGACGCACGGCCCGGTTATCGCACCGAACTGCACGCCTATGTCGCCGGTGTTGTCGCACTGCCTGCGCATGAACCTGTCCGCCAGCGCGATGGCGAGGTCCGCCTCGGGGGAATCCTCCGGGAAACCCAGGAGGAAAGCGCATTCGTCCTCGGTCAGTCTCTTCCTGTCCGATGCCTTCGTCAGCAGTTCAACCGCCTGCGGGTCCAGTGCCATGACCCGCCTACCGGACTGCACGGATTTATAATCTGACACTTGGGACACGTTCCGATGCAAGGATTATATCCCCGCGGGTCATTCGGAGGGACAGGTGCAACGATGAGAGACTTCACGGTGAACGTAGTCCCCAACGAGGAAGGGCGCAAGGTACCCGTATTCCTCGCGGGTCAGGTCATGGTAGACATTCAGCAGATTCTGATGGACGTGGGAGAATACCTCACCTCGAGGGCCCTCAGGATACAGAAGTCCATGAACAGGGGTCTGATCTCCAGGTTCCTGCTGTACATGACGCCGGAAGGAGGCATCTCCATCGATACGGAAGCTGACCTCCCCGAGGTTGGGGAGTTCGGGAACATCGTGGACGATGCGTTGCAGCTCACCGAGAACACCATGGAGGCCATCGGATCCGGGGCCGGAGGCTACTGGATGGAGGACAACTACGCCGATCCGTTCTACAGGAGGCACATCATCTACGACCTCGTCGCACTGGACGAGCACCTGTCCGCGTTCCCCGAATACTCGCTCATGTTCGGTCCCGCCGACAACCCCAAGAAGTTCGGACACGTGGACGTCCAGAAGATGGCCGCGTTCGTCAGGGAGAAGGGACAGATCGGAACAGGCGCAGTGATCGGACTGCTCACCGCATCCGTCTCCAAATCCAAGGGCACCAGGCTCAGCCTCATGTGCGGCGACGACAGGGTAAGGCTCTCCTTCGCCGACAGGGACTCCGAGAACGCCGCACTGGCACTTGTGGACAAGGGGCCTGTCATCATCGGCGGACAGACCGTCATAGACGAGAACGGCACCCTCCAGGAGATCAGGCAGGCCGGCGGTGTCAAGGCAGCGGATTCCATCCAATTCAACAGGCTCGTAGCCTCTAACGGGGACGTCAGACTCTCCAATCCGATCAAGGTGACAATCAGATACGCCCCGGGATCGTGGACCCTCAGGAACGAGGAGACAGGAGTGTCTGTCACGCACCCGACGTGGGATAAGGCCGTACAGGCGTTCCACGACCAGATGGTGTTCCTCTGGACACAGTACTCCGACCCCGAGAAGCCGCTCGAAGGGGAGGAGGCCGAGATAAGGGATTATCTCAGGACCCTTTCTTTCTGATAGAAAAGGGTTAATATAGTCGTCCTGTTAGCACTGGACGAGTGGAACGCAAATGTCGAGACGCCGCATATCCAACGATAAGATCGCTAGGATCGCGGCAGAACGCGTATCCAGACTGGCGGATCTGTCGGTAGCCGCCCTCAGACAGGGCAGGGAGGACAGGGCCAAGAGGTACGTGACCATAGCACTCCGCATCTGTCAGAAGACCCGTACGGACATGCCCGAGGGATTCGTCTTCTGCAAGAAATGCCGCCTGCCGCTCGTACCCGGCGTCAACCAGAGGGTAAGGGTCAGCAGGGAGCGCGTCATAAGCACATGCGGAGGATGCGGGAACATAAGGCGCATACCGTACTTAAGGGAGAAACGCACATGACCGAGAGGGAAGCGAAGAAGGAACTCATGCGCAGGGCGCTGGAGCTCAAGCCCACGGTGCACGTGGGGAAGGACGGACTGAAGGACTCCGTCTACGACGAGATCTCCGAACAGCTCAAGAAGAACAGGCTGATCAAGATCAAAGTACTGGAAAACGCCGATTCCGACACCAGGGAGGTCGCCGATGCGATCGCCGACAGGGTCGGTGCGGTCGTGGTCGACGTCCGCGGTGGCGTGGTCGTCATGACCGACAAGAGAACATGGACATCACTTTCACAAAAGAAATTCTGAGGCATAGGCATGCTTGATGCGAACATCATCAGAGAGAACCCCGACATGATCAGGGAAATGATCAGGAACAGACGCAAGGACGAGAAGTACCTCGACCAATTCCTCGAGGCCGACGGCAAGTGGAGGGCCCTCACCGAGGAGGGCAACCGCCTCAGGAAGACCAGGAACGAGGTGTCCATGCAGATCTCCAAGATGCCCAAGGGCGAGGAGAAGGACGCCCGCATCGCCGAGATGAGGGAGGTCTCCAACAGGATCGCCGAGATCGACAAGGAACTCGTGACCGAGGACGAGCTCAGGACGGATGCTCTCCTGAACATACCCAACATCCCGCACCCCTCGGTCCCCATCGGAAAAGATGACACCGAGAACGTGGTCGTCTACGAGTGGGGAGAGAAGAGGAAGTTCGACTTCAAGCCCCTCCAGCACTACGAGATCGCGGAGAACCTGGACATCATCGATTTCGAGAGGGGGACCAAGGTCGCCGGAAGCGGATTCTACTGCCTGAAGGGCGACGGAGCACGTCTCGAGCGCGCCATGATCAGCTACTTCCTCGACAGGCACAAGGAACAGGGCTACACCGAGGTGTTCCCGCCGGTCGTCGTCAACACCGCCGCGGTCATCGGTACCGGACAGTACCCCAACCTGAAGGATGACATGTACCACCTGGTGAAGGATGACCTTTGGCTCAACCCCACCGCGGAAGTGCCCGTCACCAACCTCCTGCAGGGAGAGATCCTCGAGAAGAGCCAGCTGCCCATCAACTACACCGCGTACCTCCCCTCGTTCAGGAGGGAGGTCGGAAAGCACTCGGACACCCGCGGTATCATCAGGGTCCACGAGTTCAACAAGGTCGAGATGGTCAGGTTCGTCGAGCCCGAGGGATCCTTCGAGGTCCTCGAGAGGCTCAGGATGGACGCGGAGGAGCTGGTCAGGGAACTGAAGCTCCCGTACCACGTGCTCCTGCTGTGCACCGGAGACATGAGCTTCTCCTGCGCCAAGTGCTACGACATCGAACTCTACGCACCCGGAAAGGACGCATGGCTCGAGGCATCCTCGTGCTCGTGCTTCACCGACTTCCAGGCACGCAGGGCCAAGATCAAGTACAGGCCGGCACCCCACCTGAAGAGCGAGTTCGTCCACACCCTCAACGGTTCGGGTCTCGCACTGCCCAGGACGATGGTGGCCATCCTCGAGAACTACCAGAACAAGGACGGCACCGTCACGATACCTGAGGTCCTCAGGCCCTACATGAGGGGTCAGGAGATCATCGGGAACTGAAACCGATGCGGGCACCGCCCGCATCCTTCCTTTCTACAATATCCAAAGCGCAGGCGCTTCGGCCCGATCCGTTCGATATTTAGGTGTCTATTCGGTTACAGTTCAAATACCCCTAGTGTAATACGAGGGTGATGCATGTCGATTCCGACGAAAAAGACGATATACCGAAACCGGAAAGACGGGATTCGCCTGTATTGAGAATCAATGGACTTTACCGCAACTTCGGTAGTTTCACAGCCGTAAACAATCTCTCGATGATCATCGAGAAGGGAGAATTCATGGGCCTCATGGGCCCCAACGGAGCAGGAAAGAGCACTACCCTGAAGTGCCTCACCGGACTTCTGAAACCCACCAGAGGGGACATCCGCATCCAAGGGAACGATGTCACAAGAGATTTCAGGAAAGCACTGGCACATACCGGATGCGTAGTTGAGACACCCGCATTCTACGGAGGGATCACACCCGCCGAGGTCCTCGTGTACACGGGACGCATATACGGACTGAGCAAATCGGAGATCAACATCCGTTCCAGAGACGTATTGGAACAGCTCCGTATGTGGGACTGGCGCGACAAGAAGATATCCGGCTTCTCCAAAGGTATGAGGCAGAGGGTGGCACTCGCCCAGGCGTTGCTGCCCAATCCGGACTTCCTCGTACTGGACGAGCCCACATCCGGTCTCGACCCCAGGGGTATGGTCGAGATGAGGGAGATCCTGAAGGACCTCAAGGACGGACAGAGGTCTATCCTCATCAGTACCCATATCCTCAGCGAGGTCTCCGAACTGTGCGACCACGTGACGATGATCAACCACGGCACCACCGTCGCCAGCGGAGAGGTTGAGGGACTCGTGGACAGGATGATCAGGGACAGGGTCCAGAGATTCAAGATCAGGACGCTCAACGAGGTCCCGGCCGCGTTCTACACGGACATCTCCGGATGCCCCGGAGTCAACGACGTCATCAGGACCGACGATACCCACTTCACGATCGTGTTCAGCGGAACCTACGAGGAGAAGGCGGATGTCTACGACATGATGTACGCCCACAAGCTCAGGATGATCGGAGTGAACGAAGAGGGCGGAGGCCTGGAGGACCTGTACATGGAACTCACCAACGAGGACGGGGTGAACATAAAATGAGCCTCTTCAAGAAGAAAAAGGGCGAGGCGGACGAGACCCCCATCCCGCAGGAGGAGACCGAAGTCCCCCAGGAACCTGAGGAACAGGTCCCTGAACAGCCGGCCGAAACCGAGGAAGAGATCCCCGGAACCGAGGCCGCTGCGGAACCCGATCCCGAGCCTGCCGCGGGAGCCGATGCCGAATCCCCTTACGGACCGTTGGGGGCCGCCATCCCGCAGGAGAAGGAGGAAGACGAGGACGAGATGTCCGAATACCGCGCACTGCGTCAGCGCGGCGTACGCTACAAGTCAGCATCCTGGATGAAACAGATGATGTCGGTGGCCAGGTTGGAGATGAGGCTCAGCCTCAAGACCTTCGCCCCCGTGGTGCTGTTCCTCGGACTGGGGGTCATGTACCTTCTGTCCTCCCAGGGATACATCGACAGACTCCTGGACAGCATAGCGTTGGGGCCCATCTTCTTCAACATGACGGGAGCGGGATACGCCGCGATGCTGCTGTTCCTCTTCCCGGCCATCCTGCTCTACCACGTGTCCAGGACGGCGAAGATCATCCCCAGGGACTTCAAGGAGAACGTCGCATTCATCAACTATACCCAGCCGGTTTCCCGCAGCGCCTACTTCATGGGAAAGATGCTCGCGGGATACGTCCCCACTGCGGTGATGATCGTGACATCCTTCTGCCTGGCGGCCATACTCGCACAGAAGGTCGGCGGAGTGCAGACCTCCATACTCCTCAGGAGCATAGGCCTGGCGCTCCTCGGTGCCCTGGCGCTGACCGCCACGGTGTTCTATTGGTCATCCGGAAAGAGCAAGTCGGGGACCCTGCTGCCGCTGATGCGCCTGTTCATCATGGTACCTCTTCTGTACCTTCTGTTCACGAACATCCCCACGGTACTCTCCATGTTCCCGAGCATCGAGCCCGACATGATCGATCAGATCGACGAGGCCGTCAAGGGCATAGCAGTGTACCTGTTCTACCTCCCCCAGTTCACCGGGGACCTGTCACTCCTGTGGATGGACGGTTCGGGCGTGTCGCTGTCCTTCATCGGGATATACGACGGTCTGTCGGTCAACCTGCAGATGAACCACATGTTCTACGGCGCGGCCTCGGGCCTCAACCGTCTGTTCGTACCGGTGGTGTACGCCGTCTGGACGGTCCTGTTCACGATAAGGGGACTCCACAGATTCTCAAGGAGGGAGTTATGATGAAAGCTAAACTGTTGACTCTGATGGTCGCCCTGGCGATTGCGATCGTTCCCTTATCGACCGCAGAACTCAGCGATGCCGGGGACTCCGAGGCGATAGGGATCAAGACGATCCGCGGTGCGAACGTGTACGTATCCACCGTGGAACACGTCACATACGAACCGGGCAAATACTGTTTCGTACCGGGGTCCGATGGTGATGAAGAGATGCAGGATTTCCTGAAGAACGGAGGCTCACATCCGATCCCGTTGATGATCGATGTACCCGGTGAGAAAGAATACCGTATGTATTCCTTCACCACCGGGGAGACCTTCGTAAGTCAGGAAAACCTCATCTTCACCGTGACCTCCAACGGAGACGTCGATGCCAGACTGATGGCGTCAAGCGAGATCACCCTGGCCTCCTACAACCACTCCGTCACGGACACCGCCATAAACAAGACCTTGGACATGAAGGCCGGTGACCTGCTGGTCGTGAGGGGAGCGAACGTCGAGGACTTCAACAACCTTTGGATCAGCGTGGAGTACGACCTCACGAACGTCCGCGTCAGCGAGAGCAAATCGCTCTCCGAGACGAATGTGCTCACCTACGTCGTCATCGGAATAGGTGTGCTGTGCCTCATCGCGATACTCATATCCAGGCGCCCTCCGCTCTCGAAGAGGGCCCTGAAATCCATCAGACCCAGCAAGCCTGTGATAGGAAAGATCTTCGCAATAGCCGTCGTCGCCGCGATCGCGGGAGCCGGTGTTTACGCCTACACCTCCAGTCCAGGAAACAGCGATGTCGATTCCCTGGAGTTCCGCGAGGGGCTCACCCTGGAGAAGACCGTATACCTGGACGGCGAATTAAAGGAGAAGTACAGATACACCATAGTCGACATCGATGAAGGAATGTGCGAATTCACGGTCAAGCGCTACAATGCGTCCGGTATCGAGACGGCCTCCTCCACCCTCACATGGACCATAGCGGAATTCGAATTGTGGATAAGATACTACGGTTCGGCGGCGGATGCGATCGAAGCCAGTAATAACGACGACATAAAGACCGAGAGGGTGACCATAGATTCCGCCATCGGTACCGTGAGATGCGACAAACTGACCGTCACTTTGGATGGTGGGGATACGCGGATCAGGTACATATATCACGGAATGGAGCTGAGAACGGAGCTCATAAGCAGCTCACACCATACCGTGGAGGACCTGACGGGCATATCGTACGCGTGACCGAGATAGGGGTGGTCCCGCCGGTATGGCGGGAGCATCCCGCCCAAACCTTTTCCTTTCTTTACATTCTCAGAACGATGATACTGGCACAGCCGCATCTCATTCGGAACAGATGTCCTCGAGATCGTCCACCAGAGCCTTGAGGTCTATCTTCGTGGAGTATGCCGACATCCTCTCCCTGGACTGCGATTCCGCGGTCTTCAGCACCCCGGACGTGATGCCGTAGTATCTGGAGAGACGTGCTTCCATGTAGGCACCCATCATATCGCATGCCTTGATGTCGCGGCCGTTGACCCTGCCGAAGACTTCTGAATCGCGGTCCTTGAACGGATCGTAGATGATGTACCTAAACTCCTCCCTCCAGCCCTCCGGGATCATCGGGATGATCTTACTCTCGATCATCTCGGTCTCATAGCTCGAGAGCATGTCCGAGAGACCGCCGACGTTGACCTTCACGGGGGTGATGACGTCCTTGGTCAGTACCTCGGGGAGGTCGTGGAACAGCGCGGTGTAGTAATCATTGTAAAGGATCCTGTCGTCGACACCGTCGTCCAGGTCCGCCAGGAACATCATGTCGGCAACCAGCAGCGAATGACCCAGCACGGTTGTCTGCGGGATACGGGGCGTCCTTGTCCACCTCTGCTGGAACCTGAGCTGACCGATGAGGTCCACGAAGTCCGTCCCCTTCATGATCTTGCGCATACCGGAGATCATCTGCCCGTGGAAATCCAGTTCCGACTCGATGTCCGCACGGGTCTGCTCGATCCCCACCGAACGCTTGTTCATGTCGTAGATCAGCGAGAACTCCCAATGGGTGGCCATGTAGTGTGCGGCGCGGAGGACCTCGTCCTCGACGGTGTCGGCGCTGCCGCGTAGGTACCCGTCCATCCTGGAGAGGAAGGAGGCATCCATGCCGGGGATCAGTCTGTTCACCTCCGACATCACGAAATCGGCCACCTCCTGCGACCTCTCCGCCTTGATGCGGTGGAACAGCGGGGGCTTGATGTCGGTCATCACGCTCCTCTCGATAAACGAGAACAGGGAGTGCTCGATCAGTCTCCTCCAGTCCAGCCTCTCGGCGTACTGCGACTCGTAGGACTTGCCCAGAGCCCAGGCTATGGCGGCCTTGTGGGCCTGCTTGTCCAGCTCCGTAAGGTCAAGCGGACGGATGTGATCGTTCCACCTGTGCATATTGGTGGCATCGAACAGCATATGGAGCAGTCTCATACTGAGAGTCCCTGTCATCGTTTCCCCGTATCCGAGATAGAGCGGGCATCCCGTATAAATCCACTCACAGAACGGTCGGTCCAGTACATGCGCGCGAGCGCATATAACTAAAAACATTGAACGACATGCGCACGCATGAAGGTCTCTCAAAGGCTAGATTCCATCGCGATGTCGGGCATCAGGAAGATGTTCGACATGGCAAGTCCTAACAGCATCAATCTCGGTCTGGGCGAGCCGGACCTGTCCCCTCCCAAGAAGGCCATCGACGGTATGACCCTGGCAGCGGAGAACGGACTCAACAAGTACGGCCCGACCGCAGGGATAATGGAGCTCAGGGACGCGGTGGCGAAGAAGTATTCCGCATACTGGAACGGACTTCAGGGGAAGAACGTCATGATCACCCCCAGCGGCTCATCGGCGCTGCTGGAGGTCGCGATGACCACCATCGACCCCGGCGACAACATCCTGGTCCCCAGTCCGGGATTCGTCATCTACGGACCCCACGCGAAGCTCGCGGGAGGAACGTTCACGGAATACAGGATGTCCGGGCCCGGTTTCCAGCCGGACATCGATGACATCCAGTCCAAGATAAAGAAAGAGACCACCGCCATCGTAATCAACAACCCTTCGAACCCGACCGGTTCCGTTCTCGACGAGGGAACGCACAAAGCACTCCTTGACATCGCGGAGGACAACGGCCTGCTGATCGTCGCCGACGAGGTCTACGATTCGTTCATCTACGAGGGCAAGCACAACTCGTTCCTCCCGTACCTGGACAGGAGCATCGTCGTCGGAGGATTCTCCAAGATGATGGCCGTGACCGGATGGAGGATGGGATTCCTGATGGCCGACGACAGCATGATGGATGCACTGATCAAGATGCAGTACCACCTCTGTGCCAGCCCCAACATGCCCGCCATGTACGGAGCGCTTGCGGCGATGCCGGACATCGAGAGCTATCTGAAGGACGCACGCGCCATCTTCAGGAAGAGAAGGGACCTGATCGTCAGGAGGATCAACGAGATCGAGGGTATGCACATCGAGCCTCCCAAGGGAGCGTTCTACGCATTCCCCGAATACGACCTGGACATCCCCTCGGCCGATCTGGCCATGGAGCTCATCAAGAACGGTCTGGTGTGCACGCCCGGTTCCGCATTCGGATCCTACGGCGAGGGACACCTGAGATTCTCGTACGCAGCGGACGAGGACAAGATATCGAAGGGCATGGACATACTGGCGGCCACATATGCCAAACTGAGAAAGGAGAGGAGATAAATGTCAGACGAACAGAACATACGCGTTGATATCGACCCCATAACGGGAGAGATCACCAGAGAGATCGAGCCTACGGAGGAGGAATCCGCCGAGAAGCAGCTTTGGGGAAAGAACCCCGCCAGATCCCAGGCGATGAGGGACCTCATGTTCAACGAACTGTCTGAGCACATCAAGGGCCAGGACATGCCCGAGGACAAGAAATGGGAGATGATGTTCATCATGGCGGTCAACAGCACGCTTGACCTGCTCTTCGATTCGCCCACCACGGACATCGCGATGGAGACCTCCTACTGCTTCGACAACATGCTGGGCCTCGCACTCGCGAACAAGAAGTACAACGTGGACATCATATCCGAGGCCAAGAAGGCCATCGAGACCGTCGACAGGTCCAAGTTCAGCAGCGACGAGGAATACGAGAAAGAAGTGCACGAATTCGAGGAACAGTGGTGGGACATGGGTCAGCCGGCACTCGGCATGAGGAGCCCCAACGACGCCATCTACGAGACCCTCGGAAAATACAAGCTCAACGAGGAATGACCGGACAGACCGCAGTGTTGACCTCCGCCCCGGGCAAGATGATCATCCTGGGCGAGCATTCGGTGGTGTACGGCAAGCCCGCCGTCGCTCTGGCCATCAACAAGAGGTTCTACTGTAAGGTCTCCGAGAGCAGCGAGATGTACCTCAACGGAAGGCGCGTGCCCGCCTTCGTACATCCGCACATCAGTTCCGTCCTCACGGACAACGGACTGACGGGCGTGGCCATGGAGGCCGGTACCGAGATCCCCACCAGCTCCGGTCTGGGATCCTCTGCGGCACTGTCAGCCTCCCTGTCGCTGGCGGTGAGGACGCTGACCGGAAGACCGACCGACCAGGAATCGGTCGCAGGGGACGCGTTCAATGCCGAATGGAACGCTCAGGGAAGGGCGAGTCCCATAGACACCTCCACCAGCACCCACGGTGGAGGCGTGGCGCTCAACTGTCCCGTAGGCATCGGGAAGAAGCTGTGGAGCGTCACCAGGGGCGACAGGACATGGAACGTGTCCGAGTTCGAGGTCCCGAAGATGACGTTCGTAGTTGGACACACCGGGATCAAGGCCCCGACGGGTCCGCTGGTAGAGAAGGTCCGCAGATACAAGGAGCACAGCCGTTTCGCATCCGACATAATCGACGAGATCGGCCTGATCACGCTCCAGGGCATGAACGCCATAAGGAGGACGGACAAGGAGGACCTCGGGGAGATCATGACCCGGGATCACAAACTGCTTTCCATCCTTGGTGTCTCCTGCAACGAGCTCAACAAACTAGTCAACGCATCCCTTCCGTATTCGTACGGCGCTAAACTCACCGGCTCCGGCGGAGGGGGGAGCATGATCGCTCTGACCGACCAACCGGAGAAGGTCTGCGAGGCCATCAGCCTTAGGGGCGGAAGGCCGATGATCGTCCACACCGGCGAGGAGGGAGTGCGCATCGAGAAGGCCCTCCCGGACATCCTCAACAGGATCTGAACGGCCTCACGGCTCAGATATCTGGCACATTCAAAACATAAAGGAACGGGGGACGGATCCCCCGATCGTTATTGGGGTTTCAGATGAGGTCCTCGAATCCTTCGACGACCTTGGGGAACTTCTCCTTGATGACCTTCAGGAGGTTGTAGACGTTGACCTCCTTGATGTCGGAATCCATGATGAGCTTGATCAGCTGGTCGATGGTCTCGTCATCGAGGGTGGCCAGCCTCTCCTTCGCCATGAAGTTCCTGTAGAGCTTGTCCTCCATCCTGTCGCGCCACATCTTGTCGTAGGGCTTGAGGGCCTTCTTGGAGAAGTCGCCGGTCTTGGCGCACTCCGCGAGGACCTTTCCGGCATACATACCGGTCCTGCAGGCGTGACAGATTCCTCCTCCGGTGATGGGGTCGATGACCCTTGCCGCATCTCCGACGAGGATGAGGTTGTCGTCCACAGTCTCATCGAGTCCGGGGCAGGTGGATACGAATCCTCCCACGACCTCCACAATCTCTCCCTTGGCGAGACCGGGGGTCTTGGCGATGTACTTGTCAAGGTAATACTTGGCATCGGCACCGTGCTTGCACTTGGTACCCATGACGCCTATACCGACGTTGGCGACACCGTCTCCCTTGGGGAAGACCCAGATGTATCCTCCTGGGGCATCCCCACCGATGATGAACTCGCAGTAGTCGTTCGCTATGTCGAGGTTGACCATCCTGTACTGGATGCAGGAGCAGATATCGGACAGCTTGACGTTGGTGTCCATGCCCGCCCATCTTCCGACCTGGGACTCGTATCCGTCGGCCGCGACGACGCACTTGGCGTAGACCTCGATGTCCCCGTCCATCGTACGTGCCTTGACTCCGACGAGCTTGCCGTTCTCCCTGATGACGTCGTACACGCCGACGCGCATCATGATCTTGGCGCCCGCCTTCGCGGCGAGCTCCGCCAGATGTTTGTCGAAGAGATGCCTCTCCAGGACGTATCCGACCTCGGACCCTGCCTTGCTCTCGTCGAGCTGGAAGGTATATCCGCTGGGGGACCTGATGATCGCACCCTTCATGTCCGCACGGATCCACTTGGGGTCCGGCGTGATACCGACCTCGGCGAGCCATTTCTTGGCCACACCCTCGGCGCACCTGAGGGGTGCTCCGATCTCGGCCTTCTTCTCGAGGAGGATGACATTGAGTCCGCCCTCGGCGGCATACCTTGCGGCCATGCTCCCTCCGGGGCCCGCTCCGACAACGACGACATCGCAGTCGTATCTCGTCGCCATCTCACTCACCCCTCGACAGTGCCGCCACGGGGCAGAGCTTGATGCATCTGCCGCAGTTGTTGCAGAGCTTGTCGTTGAACTCGAGTATGTAGTCGTTGAGGTAGATAGCATTCTGGGGGCAGGAGCCTACGCAACCGCCGCAGTGCAGACATCTGTTGTAGTTGACCTTCATGTTGTCGCCTCTCTTTTTACTGGTCGGGTCTCTGGTCCTCGGGAACGATGAGCGCGTCCTCGAGGTCCTTCGCCTCCTTCTTGTGCTGGGCCTTCCACTCGTCGAGCGGGATGGAGTACTTGGACTCGATCTCCTTGCGGTACTCAGGTCCTGAATTGTAAGCGCAGAAGGGTATGACGCGCATGTCGGGCGTCGCATAGTGGATACCGCAGTGCGATACCCTTCCGATGTCGTAGTTGTATGCGTCCTGGAAGTGCATGCCTCCGATGAACATCATCTTCCACGAGAACTTGGCCAGGGTGGCCTTGGACTCATCGGAGAACAGGGACTTCAGCAGATGCATGATGTCGTCCTTGGTGACACCGTCGGGGAGTCCCTCCTCGATGATGCTGTTCTCGAAGATCTTGAGCGCCTTGATGGCGGTCAGCTTCTTCATGAACTTGAACCTCTTCTTCTCGACCTTCTTGGTCAGTTCGGTGATGCCTGTCACGAACTGCTTGACGTCGATGAAGCGGGTGATGGGCGTGACCTTGCCGTCGTCGCCCTTGTAGAGGTATGTGGCTATTCCGCAGTGGGGGTGGACGGTGAACGTCACCTTGCTCTTTCCGAGCACCTGCGAGACGAAGTCCGAGATGCCCGCTACCGAGGGTACGCCGAACCAGTCGTCATCGGTGGTCCATCCGCTCTGTTCGTTGAACTCCCTGAC
>JAEEGL014014868.1_pt1 | contig 18594 bp, 15 predicted proteins | sample 9134231 | NCBI WGS metagenome assembly JAEEGL01 (sample SAMN16246548, study PRJNA631951) | gut metagenome | biome: gut microbiome; feature: rumen; material: fiber-attached | host: Bos | place: Iran: Karaj | collected 2018-10 | reverse complement strand
GAACAGTTTCCCTTCCGGACTCGCTCCGAACTATTGAAGAACACGCTTTCGAGAATTGTGCAGCTATCGAATCGATCAACGTTCCCGCCGGCGTAACAGACAGAGCATTTATGGCTTATCTGCCTGAGAAGTGCCGCGCGTAAATGACCGCGCAGAAATCATCTCATTGTGGCAGTCAATCAAATAAAGATTCATTTCCTTTATCTCTCCTCCGCCGGTGTAGGGCCCGGCGGGGGAGAATTTTTTGCCGTATTTGCCCTGCCTCCGGCACGCGCCGGGGTTTTAACTTGACAAAAAGGCGCGAAGAGGGTATAATAAAACAAATGAACTATAAGGAGTTTACGTAATGTTTCCAGCAATCTCAAGACAGAAGCCGGCGATGAAAAAGCTCGTCGCCGCGCTCAGGGAAAAATTCGCCTACGCCTCGGTGCTCGCCGTCGCCGACGACAGCCGCTCGTGGTCTGTTTCCCGCTCCGGCGTAAACATCGGCTCGGGCGGAAGAATGGGCGGCACGGGATTCGTCGCGCGGGTGTTCGATGATTCGGGCTGCGTCGAGTATTCCTTCAACGAGTTTTCTGAAAAGCTCATTCCCGAAATAGTCGGCGCGATAGAGTCAAAGGCGAAGGAGCAGAAAAAGAACTGCAAGGGTATAAAGCCCCTTCCGACCCCGATTCCGCAGGACACCCCTGCAAAGCTCAAAAAAGCTACGAAGTACCGCGTTGACCCGAAGGAAATGGGCGATGAGGCGATAATCGAAAAGCTCAAGTCGGTGAGGGAAAAGGGTCTTAAGCACGAGGGCATCCTCGATTTCTCCTGCCGCGCGTCATACAGGGCGTACCGCAAGATCTTCGTGTCCGAAAACCGCGATCTCGATGAGACCTGCATGTGGACGAACGCGGCCGTCGTAGCGCTCGCGAGGAAGGGCGACGAGATAAAGGACTCTTCCCGTCCCTTCTCGGCGCTCGGAGGCATGGAAGTGCTCGACGCCGTGGAGGATGATGTCGACGAGGTAGCCTCGGTCGCGCTCGAGCTCACGCAGAGCGAGCCGATGATCCCCGGGGAATACGACTGCATCTGCGATCCCGACACGACGGGGATGATCGTCCACGAGGCGTTCGGCCACGGCGTGGAGATGGATATGTTCGTCAAGGACCGCGCGCTCGCCAAATACTGCGTCGGTCAGTACGTGGCGAGCCCCCTCGTCACGATGCACGACGGCTCGGCCGTCAATCAGACGGCGACGGCCTTCTTCGACGACGAGGGCAATCTCACGTCCGACACGGTCATTATCGACAAGGGAGTTCTGCGCACCGGCATATGCGACGGGCTCAGCGCCCTGCGCCTCGGATGCGAACCCACCGGAAACGGACGCCGCGAGAGCTATGAGCGTAAGGCGTACACCCGCATGACGAACACGTATTTCGAAAAGGGCCGCGCGACGCTCGACAAAATGATAGCGTCGGTCAGATACGGTTTCCTGCTCGAAAACCCGAGCTCGGGAATGGAGGACCCCAAAAACTGGGGCATCCAGTGCATGGTCAACATCGCGAGGGAAATAAAAGACGGGAAGCTTACCGGAAAGATATTTTCCCCGATTGTTCTCACCGGCTACGTACCCGACCTGCTGAAATCCGTCAGCATGATGGGAAACAGGACAGTCCTGAGCGGCAGCGGTTTCTGCGGCAAGGGATACAAGGAGTGGGTCAAGGTCTCGGACGGCGGACCGTACATGAAGGCGCGCATCCGTCTCGGATGATATGGCGATATAAGGAGGCAATATGAGTCTTATAAATAAAATCAGGAACGCTCTGAACGGCAACGCCGTCGGAGAATGGCGCATATCCGAAACAAGATCCGAAAGCTCGGAGTATTTCTTTGTCAAAAAACAGCTCGACACCCGACGTTCCAAGTCCGTTGAAAAATGCGACGTGACGGTTTTCCGCTCCGAAAAGGACAAAAAGGGCTTCACGACGGTGACGGTCACTCCCGGTATGTCCTCTTCCGATATAAGCGACAAGATAAAGGACGCCTATTACGCGGCGTCGTTCGCGCTCAATCCGGGATACGATCTCCCCGATCCCGTGAGGAGCAAAAAGAAGCCCGGAGAATCGGCGGAACTTCTCGGCGGACACGAAAAAGAGATGATAGACGCGCTCTTCGCCTCGGACAAGGACGGCGACGCTTTCCTCAATTCCGCCGAAATGTTCTTTGAACGCGACGAGCACAGGATAGTTTCGTCAAACGGAACGGACGTCCGCTGGACGAGCGGCCGCGTATGCGGAGAGTTCGTCGTACAGTGCAAAGAGCCCGAGGACGTCGAGCTTCACAACACCTTCGAATACGATTCCGCCGACGCTGAGGCGCTTTCGAAAAAAGTCGCCGAGGCGCTCGAAAACGTCCGCGACAGGGCGAGGGCGCAGAAGATACTGAAAAGCGGCGTTTACGACGTGATCCTCTGCGGAAACCAGGTGCCGACCGTGCTCTCATATTACGCTGAGCGCTCCGCCGCCGGGATGATATATCCGCACTACTCCGACTGGGAGGTCGGACGGACAGTACAGAACACCGGGAAGGGTGAAAAAATAAATCTGACTCTTCTCGCGACGTCTCCGTTCTCCGGCGAGGGCATCCCGATGAAGGACAGACCGCTCCTCAGACACGGGGTCCTGAAGACAATTCACGGCGGGAACCGGCTCTGCCGCTACCTCGGAGTTCAGCCGACGGGCGATTACCGCAAGATCGGCTGCGACAACAAGGGCCGCGCGTCCTTTGAGGAAATGAAGAAAAAGCCCTGTCTCGTGACGGTCGTTTATTCCGATTTCCAGATGGACGGTTTTACCGGCAATTTCGGCGGGGAAATACGTCTCGCGTATCTCATTGACGGCGACACAGTGACGCCCGTCACGGGCGGTTCAGTCAACGGACGGCTGCCGGCGTGCGAGAACGGCATCGTGTTCTCGACAGACAGATACCGCACGGCCTCTTACGACGGCCCGTACGCAATGCGCATCAGCGGCGTCAACGTTGCGGGAGCCGAGAGCTGATTCGCTTCGTAAAAACAACTGACTGATTGATCATGAAAAAGAGCGCGGTTAGCTGTAAAATCGTAGCGATTGTTTTACTTGTCGCAGTTCTCGTTGGTTGTAAAGCGGCGGTAGAGTCCGGGCAAGAAAGCGGATATATCATCGAGCCTCCGGCACGTAGTGAGCCTGGCGTTGATTCTGCCGGAGTAACTGTCGCTATAATCGATGATGTCACGACCTCATCGGATAAGATCAGGTTCAGAACGTCAGGAGCAAACGCAGGAGATTATCTTGTGTTCTACTTTGGACATCGACTTGAAAGGCTATCCGGTTCCGAATGGATACCGGTGCCCGTAACGTATGACTCCAGTCAATATCTCAGGGATGATCCCGATTATTACTGGCACTACGGGCACGGGAAGATCATCAATGGTGAAATGACGATGACCTTTTCGATTTCGACGGCGGATCTTTGCGAAAAAATAACTTTTGGAAATTATCGAGTTTGCGTCTTTTTACCGGACAGAAATATCTATGCTCCATTTACCGTAACAGAATAGGTCAATAATTCCGTAGGGTCACAGATCAAAAAGCAAGAATCCCGCCGATAAATCCGGCGGGATTTTTATGTTCCCGAGCACGTGCTTGATTTATTGACAAAAACATGGTATCATATAAAGAGAAGGGAAACGGTGACTGAAAATGTCCGACTCAGTTAAAAAGAACAGAAAACCTGCAAAACACCTGCTTTACGACTTGTTCAATCCTACAAAAGGGAAGGGACTGACGAAAGAACAGGCCCGCCGCCCGAGGGACCTCAAGGGCTTCTTTACGTTTTTCTGGAACAATTTCAATATGATGTTCGCGCTCAACATTTTCTTCGTGCTGGGCAATTTCCCGATCCTTTTCGGCGTTCTCGCCCTTTCCGGTGCGCTCAACGAGGCGGTGATAGCGCCCGCCTCCTCGATCGCGGCGCCGCTTTTCGGCATAACGTCGATCTCCGGGTTTTCGCCGGCGACCCTTGCGCTTTACGGAGTCCACGGCGTCGGAACTTTGTCTTCCGTGCCGACGACGGCGACCTTTATATTCGGCTGGATAACCCTTCTCGTGATATTCACCTTCGGGCTTGTCAACACGGCGACGGTGTATCTCATGCGAAACGTGGTGAAGGGCGACCCGACGAGCTTTTCAGATGATATAATACACGCGATAAAGAGGAATTTCCGTCAGGGGATGATCTTCGGTATGATCGACGCCGTGATGATCGCCATGATGACCTACGATCTCATTATTTTCTTCCTCGGAGGGACGCAGCTCCCGCTGTTCTCCGTGTTTTTCGGAGTCATGGTCATCGTCGCGCTGATGTATTCGATCATGAGATATTATATCTACATCCAGCTCGTGACCTTTGACCTTTCGATCTGGAAAATGTTCAAAAACGCCTTTACTTTCGTCGTTCTGGGGATCAGGCGCAACGCGCTCGCGGTGCTTGCGACCGTCATCGTGATCGCTCTCGAAGCCGCTTTCTTTATGACGATACTGATGCCGATAGGGGTGATCCTGCCTCTCCTGATACTGATATCATTCGTAAACTTCGCGGGGGTCTACGCCGCGTATCCCGTGATAAAGAAATATATGATCGACCCGTATTACGTGAGCGACGACGTCGGTGCGAAAACTCACGAGGAGGCGGCGGCCGACCCGGATCCCGAGCCGGAGGAGCCGATCTTCACCGACAGGGGCTGAACGTGGGACTGAGAGAACTCACAGTCGGGCGGAACGACGCCGGTCAGCGACTGGACAAATTCATAGCAAAGGCGTTCCGCGACCTTCCGGTCTCGCTCATGTACAAGGCGATACGCAAAAAGGACATAAGAGTGAACGGGAAACGAGCGGAGGCGTCGCAGATAATGAACGAAGGGGACGCCGTCCGGGTCTATCTTCCCGAGGACGCGGTAGCGACCGGCTCCCCGGAGCTTGAAAAAAAGCGGCTTTCTCACGTGACGCCGTCTTTTTCGGCGGTTTACGAGGACGAAAACATCGTTATAATAAACAAGCCCTCCGGGCTTTCGTGTCACGCCGACTCGCATAACGACGTGAACAACCTTACGACGCAGCTCCGGGCGTATCTTATGAAAAAGGGAGAATATTCCCCTGAGGACGAGACCTCGTTCTCGCCGTCTCTCTGCAACAGGATAGACAGGAATACCTCGGGGCTCGTGACTGCGGCGAAGAACGCCGCGGCGCTGAGGGAGGCGGACCGGATAATCCGCGAGCGGCTCGTTACGAAAAAGTACCTGTGCGCCGTTCACGGGGAAATGAAGGAAAAAACAGGGCGGCTTGTGAACTATATCAGAAAATACGCGGACAAAAGCACCGTTCTGGTCTGCGACGCGCCTTTTCCCGGCGGTCTGGAGGCGATAACCGAATATCGCGTCATATCCGTCTCGGGCGGCCTGTCACTCGTCGAGGCGACGCTTCTCACGGGAAGGACGCATCAGATAAGGGCGCAGTTCGCGGCGGCAGGACATCCGCTCCTCGGGGACGGAAAGTACGGGAAAAACGCGGACGACAGACGGATGGGCTTTTCATCTCAGGCGCTGGTTTCCTGCTATCTCAGATTCGACGCGCCGGACGGGATGCTCTCGTACCTCAAAGGAAAAGAGTTCACCGTACCTGCCGAAGAAATAGATTTTCTCAGACTGTTCTGAAGGAGAAAACATGTCAGATATTATCCACGATATAAGCCCGCGCCGCATAAAACCAGATGATTTCATAGCCCTGATAGAGATAGAAAAGGGCTCGCGTAACAAATACGAGCTGGACAAAGAAACGGGGCACCTGATCCTTGACAGGATCCTTTACACGTCTACCCACTATCCGGCGAATTACGGGCTCATCCCGCGCACCTACGCCGACGACCGCGACCCGCTCGACGTGCTCGTTCTTTCAAGCGAGTGTCTCGCGCCGCTCAGTCTCGTGCGCTGCTATCCGATCGGGGTGATAAACATGCGGGATCAGGGTTTGATGGACGAAAAGATCATAGCGATCCCGTTCAACGATCCGAACTACAACGATTATCACGATATAAGCGAACTTCCGACCCATATCTTTGAGGAAATGAGACATTTTTTCACGGTGTACAAAAACCTTGAGGGCAAGGACACCGTCGTGAACGAGGTTATGGGATCGGCCGACGCCAGGCGTATAATCGCACGGTGCATAGAAGAATATAAGTCGAGATTCGGGACCTGACGGACAAACGGGCGGCAGAAAGAAAGGAAATCTCAGATGTCAATAAAGATTTTTCCGGGAATAAAAAAGTTCTTTTCCCGTATGAGAAGAAAAACGGAAGCGCCGAAGGCGGTCTACGCAGGACCGGAGTATTTCAGGAAAAAACACGGTCCTCGCATGGAAAAAGTTTACGCTGGCCCCGTTAAGGATAACAGTGATCCCGCCCCGGCGGAATGCGTTTACGCGGGTCCGGAATATTTCGGCCGTCAGGAACCTCCGGTTGAAAAGCCGGTCTACGCCGGTCCGGAGCCCGACGACACGGTCATGGAGGACGTCTACGCCGGTCCGGAGTTTTTCGGCGAGCCCGATGAACCGTGCGATACCGAAGAAGAGCCGGATTCCGGAGACGAAAAAGCCGGGGGATCCGATAACGCTGACGCGGCGGCCGGAGAAAAAACGTTCGGGTTTGTATACGGAGGACCGGTGCGGAGAGACACAAATGAGTTCATGACGGTCTACGCCGGCCCCGGGTTTTTCGGAGGGCAGGAGAAAAAATCCGAAGACAAAGACGAAACGTTTGGTTCAGGCGGGGAAGGACCCGGAGAGGAACCGGCGGCATCCGATGATAAGCCGTCGGGACCGCCCCCTGTCGCGGGCGTTTACGCGGGACCTGATCCGGCCGTGTTCATGATGGCCTACGCCGGGCCGCAGTTCTATAACAACAACGGCGCCGTTGCCGGCGGATTTGGTGCTCAGCAGCAAAAAACCGAGCCGGAAAAGGACGTGAAAAGCGAAAAACCGGAAACCGGTGCGGTATACTGCCCGACGTGCGGCAATCCCGTACCGGAGGGCTCAAAGTTCTGCCCCGAGTGCGGATCGGTGTTGAAAAAATGATAAGGGAAACAGCTGAGTCCTTCCCGTATTCCCTCAGAAGCGCCGTCTGGGAGATAACCCTCGCGTGCTGTTTCAGATGCGCTTATTGCGGCTCTTCCGGAGGGAAAGCCCGCGAAAACGAGCTGACAACGGCCGAATGCCTGAGGGTATCGCGTCAGCTCGCCGAGCTCGGATGCCGCCGGGTCTCGATGATAGGCGGCGAGGTGTTCATGCGTCCCGACTGGGACGTTATCGTCGATTCGCTCACTTCGCGCGGGATAAAGACCTGTATAATCACGAACGGTTTCACCATGACCGATAAGATCATCTCGACGCTCAAAGACGTGAAGATCGAGTCGGTCGCCGTCTCGGTCGACGGCGTCAGAGAAGTCCACGACGCTTTCCGTCAGAAGGGAAGCTATGACAGAGCTTTCCGCTCGATCGACGTCCTGACCTCCGCCGGGATACCCGTTTCCGTGATAAGCGCGCTCCGCTCGGACAACGCGCCCCGCCTCGGAGAGTTTTACGGCGTTCTGAAAAACTATCCGATCTTCGCGTGGCAGATACAGGCGTGCTCGCCTATGGGAAACGCGGCGGGCGGCGCCGTCGACGTGAAGTTCGACGCCCGCAAGGTCATCGATTTTGTCGCGGAAACAGCTCCGGGGGCGCCCTTCCTTGTCGGAATAGCCGACAACATCGGATACTACACCCCCGAGGAGGGAAGTCTTCGAGGGACGCGCGGCGCGAGCTTTGAGGGCTGTTCGGCCGGGCTGACCGGCATCGGCATCGACAGCGTCGGAAACGTGAGGGGCTGCGAGTCCATGTACGACGAGCGCTTCAACGAGGGCAACCTCAGGGAAAAGACTCTCCGCGAGATATGGGAAGCCCCCGACGCCTTTTCGTATAACAGAAAGTTCTCCCCGGAGATGCTGACCGGAAAATGCGCCTCCTGCGTTTACGGATGCGTCTGCGCGGGCGGCTGCCGGTCTTACAATTATTTCGCAAACGGCGGGAAGCTCTACGAAAACCCGCTCTGCGCGAGAAAAACCTGAAATCGTCAATTCCCGCCGCGCCTTACGCGCGGCGGGTTTTTGATTGCCTGTACCGGCGTTGAATTGTTAACAAACTGTAAATTCGACGCAGGACGGATTTTTTCCGTCCCTTTTTCGCCTTCCTTTACGTATAATAGGTGTAAGGCAAAGGGGAAAAGCATGCTTCCATTCTTACTCAACAAAAAAATAGGGGACGCCCTGAAGGCGATCGGGGAGGGAGACAACTCCGGTTTCGACGTTCTTTACGACTGTATCGGCAGGACGGTATACCTGACGGCGTATTCTATCCTCGGAAACGAGCCGGACGCCGCCGACACGGTGCAGGACGTCTTTCTGAAACTTTACAGGAACGCCGACCGGTACGACCCCGACGCGGAGAGCAGCGCCACCGCATACGTCCTGAGGATAGCGAGGAACTGCGCGCTCGACCGTCTGAGAAAACGGAAAGAATACGTCGATATAGACTCCGTTGGGCTCGCGGCACAGGAGAAAGATCCCGGGCGGGAGGAAGCCGCAGGGAAGCTCGGCGCGCTTCTTTCCGTGCTGGACGATACCGACCGGCAGATCGTCGTCATGAAGGCGGGAAACGGGCTGAAATTCAAAGAGATCGCGGAGGCGCTCGAAATGAAGGTCGACGCCGTGAAAAAGAGATATCAGCGGGCCATTATGAAAATCAGAGCAACCGGGAAAGGTGGAACAAATGAGAACTGAAAGAGAAATCAAAAAGATATGCAATGAGATGGATATGCCGGAAAGGTCGGCGGTTTATCCTCTCGGGGTGAGCGCAAAAGCACCAAAACGCGGGGGGAACGGCCGACTTGCTCTTGAGCTCGCCGCAAGCGGCGTGCTGCTCGTCGTCATGGTCCTCGCCGTCGCGATCGGCCCGGGCCTTATCCGCAAGGATTACGTCGCACCGGGGGCCAAAAACAGCCTCGATTCGATCTATGAAATAACGGACCCCGAAGGGACGGATAATAAGCAAAGCGCCGATGATGTTCACCTTATCAAAGATGAATACTGGTTTGACTACCTGGGTCTCAACGAAAGGGCGTTAGTTGAAGAAGAGCCGCGAGGTTTAATGCTGGAATACAGAATCACAGCCGACGATGCGGACAGTCCTATATGGAGCGCGTCGGACGGCGAACTTATCCCGTTTGTGATACGGAAAGTTCGGTATTTGGATTCCTCAGATTACAGGAGCGCACTGAAAAAAATTGTGGATAAAGGCACCGAAGCAAATCAGGAAACAAGATATCGTTTGGTAGCTGAAAAAACCGGTCTCGCCTATGAAACAGCCAAAAGTCTGATTGATAATGCAGAATATATGGGCAGCAACATAGATGAGCTTTACGATATCGCCGGGCAGGAGTACGTCGATCTGGTTCTGTCCACGCGGCCTTCGCAGGAAGTGGTTGACGCTTATAATGCCGTGATTTATGACGAACGTTATAAAACGGCGTATTTGGACGCTATCCGCGACCCTGACAATCTGCTTTTCTACAAGGACGACGCGGAAAAGCTGAAAAACGAGCGATTTGAGGAGATGAAGACGCTTGTCGAAAACGAGGGCTGTATGATAGTTGCCGATCTGAACGACGAGGAATGGGCAAACACGCTTGCTTCGCTCCGAGGATACTGCATCGCTTTCGGAACCGCAAAACAGGTGAAGGCACTTCTTGGCAAACTCGACTATGATACAGAACTGTTCTACGCTCCCAAAGAACCGTTCGGCGACGATTGGCTGTTTGGATACGTCGATCCCGATACTGTCAACTGGGAGGCAATACAGGACAAATGGCCCAATCAGCTCTTGGATGAGGAAACATTGTATTTCCGGCAAAATATAAATTCCAAGGCGCTTTATATTAAGTGATCATTTTTTGAGGAAATCACTCAAATGGAACTGTATAAGCAAGAGTTGGTTATCCTTTGAAAGGGAGTGTTTATGGAAATGATTATCCTTAAGAAAATTATGACCGTGTTTCTTTGTATAGTGCTCATTGTTTGCGCCGTTTCCACAGGGACAAGCGCGAATGCAGGGCCGGACGAGGAAAAGATCACGGAGGCGCTGCGTGAAGAGATAGACCTTCACGAGCCCGACGAGCTTATCCCCGTTACGATATGGTTTTACGATGACGTTGACCATGAGGCGAACAGAGTGGCGGCGATCGAAGCCGTAGGGATGGATCCCATGACCTTTGACAAGCTTATGGAAAGCGACGAAGACGTCCCTGCCGAGATCGTCGACGGCTACATAATGGCGAAACGGAACGCCGAGGCGGAATCATATCAGGATTATAACGAGAGAATCCTAAGCAGTATAGATTACATCGACGAAATCGTATACGTTTCGCACTATTCGCCGGTAGTTATCGCAAACATGACTTCGGATAATATCTTTGAATTATCGGCAAATGAAAATCTGTGGTTCATTGACATTTACAAAACCGAAGTGCAAGATGAAATGTCAATAGCAAACGCCGTGACAAGGGTTACCGAGGTTCACAACGCTTCTTATTACGGATATACGGGCAGCGGTGTGAAAATTGGTATGGTTGAAAGTAACATTCCGGACAGTTCAATACTGAACAATTACACCATAACAATTCGTCCCAATACACCGATACCTTCTACATCTAACCATGCGAATGCGGTTTTTTTGATAATGTATTCAATAGCACCGGATGCTACATACTATTGTGCCAAATTAAGTCAATCAGAAAATGATACCACATATTTAGGGGCTATTGAGTGGCTTATTGGACAGGGTGTAAATGTCATAAATGCAAGTTGTCGATTTGGAGTTGATTCTGATGGTTATGCAGGAACAACGGCTAAATGGGTTGATCACATTGCTTGTTGGGATGATGTTCATTTCGTTAAATCGGCGGGTGATTTAGGATCATCCGGAATCACTTCTCCTGGAATGGCATACAATGCCATAACGGTCGGAGGACTTGATGACAATAGAACAACCTCTTACACTGATGACGACGTTTTTGTAATCTCATCATATCAGACTAGTTTTACAAGATGCAGGAAACCGGATATTTGTGCACCATGCGTTGGTTTGAGTGTATCAACATATTCGGGATTAAACGGAACGAGTTATGCTGCTGCTCAGGTTACTGGAATTGTAGCATTGCTTTGTCAGCAGAGAACCGCATTGAAAACAAGGCAGGATGTTATGAAAGCCATACTTGCGTCAAGTATAAATATGACTTCATATAATAGCTATATTCCGTCACTGCCTGGGTACGGATATTTGGGCTCAGGCATAGTTGATGCGATTGGAGCGTGTTTTGTCAATCATAACACCAGATTTAAAACTGGAACGATTGCTGACGGGGTTACAAAGACGTACACGTTGAATGTATATTCTTCGGACACAAGAATAAGAGTTTCACTTAACTGGCTCGGTTGGGTAACGCTTTCAAATGGGCATCAAAGTACAAATGGGTTGGGCTTTTCAGATATTGCAGACCTTGAACTGAAAATTATAACGCCAAGCGGTTCAATAATTTCTGAAGATACTCCAATAGATACAAACTGCAGCATAGTTGATTTTGAGCCATCAGATTATGACGGCGCCGGTGCATATACTATCAAAATCACAAGGAACATCAATGAATGCAATAACACCAACATTCCATTCGGAGTGGCATGGAGATGATAATAATACGGATAACCGATTGCAAACATAAGCCGTCTTGTGACGCGGCCGGTAATTGAGTAATATCCGACGGCTTCGGGAGTAGGGCACCGAAAGCCGAAAAAAGCGTCCGGCGGGGGAATCCCCGCCGGCGTTTTTATTTGCAAAAATTCCCGGCAGGTGGTATAATAATGAAAACGAATCAATCCGCGTTCAGGCGCGGATCTGTCAGGAGAAAAATATGCTGAACGACATTCTTGCGTCGAAAAAGGAACTGTTCGCGGACGACGCCCAGACGGTCCTACGCGGGCATGAGAACAGGATGCGCCGGGTGACCCTTTTAAAGGGAAATCTCGTCGGAAACGCGCGCTCTTCGTCAGCCGGTATTTCGGCGAGGGTGAGCAGAAACGGGGTTCACGGCTTCGCGTCCGCCGGAGAATATACGGAGGAGGCCGCCGAAACGGTTCTCCGCAAGGCAACGGAAAACGCCGCTTTTCTCGCTTCCCACGGCGGGAGAAACCTTGCCTCGGCACCCGCGCAGCGCGGCGGATATGTGCCGTACGGAAGGGAGATCATCGACCTGGAGCAGAAAAGGGCGATGGACCTCTGCAAGGAAATCGACGATCATATTGCGGTGAAATATCCGGATCTGACGAGCCGCACGGTTGTGTATACCGAAGATTCGCAGGACAAGATCATCTATACATCGGACGCCTTTGACGGGCGCGCGACTTATCCGAGATGCTATATATACGTGTTCATGAACTCGGAAACGAAGGACGGCGTGCCGGTCGAGGTGTTCCGCCCGTTCGGGGGGCTCGGCTGCATTGACGACTGGTTTTCCGATCTCACCCCGCTGTACGAAGGGATCGAAAAGCTTTATTCTCAGCTTTGCGACAAGAAAAACGGCGTATACGCAGACGCGGGATACAAGACCGTGGTGCTCGGCGGCATGATGACCGGTATGCTCTCACACGAGGCGGTGGGACACACAGTCGAGACCGACCTCGTGCTCGGCGGGAGCGTCGCCGGGCGGCTCCTCGGGCAGCGGGTCGCGTCGGAAATGGTCACCCTCACGGACTTTGCTTACGAGGCCTTCGGCAGACCGACTCCGCTTCCCGTATATATCGACGACGAAGGAACGAAGGCGAGCGACGCCGTGCTCATCAGGGACGGCATACTCACGGGGTATATGCACAGCCGTGAGAGCGCTCAGCATTTCGGCGTCGGACCGACCGGAAACGCGAGGGCCTGGGCCTTCGGAGACGAGCCTCTTATCAGGATGAGAAACACCTGCATCCTCCCTGGAAATGACAGCCTCGAGGACATGATTTCTTCGGTCGACGACGGATATTACCTCATTGATTCGAGCAACGGGCAGGCGGATCTGACCGGAGAGTTCATGTTCGGCGTCAGCATGGGATACGAGATAAAGAACGGGAAGCTCGGGCGCGCTCTGCTCGATACGACGGTGACGGGCGTCGCTTTCGAAATGCTCAGGACCGTCGATATGGTATCGAAGGACGTCACCTGGTCGTCGAGCGGATTCTGCGGAAAAAAGCAGCCGATGCCGGTCGGTATGGGCGGCCCCGCGCTCCGCTGTAAAATAATGATAGGCGGAAGATGAACGGAAAGGACTTGATGATATGACTGACATGAAAGATCTTATCGGAATTTCCGAGAAAATAAAGGCGGCCCTTTCCGCAAAGGGGATAAATAAGTACAGCATAAGCGTGAGCCGCGCCGGCATGGACGAGTTCAACGCCGAAAACGGGGAGTTTTCGCTCTACCGCACGGTCTATTCCGGATCGCTCGGGGTGACCGTATATACCGAAGGGAAGCGCGGAGCGGCCTCCGGGAACGATCTGAGCGATGAAGGAATTGAAAAGACAGTCAGCGACGCCGTTTCAGCGGCCGACGCCGGGGCGCCCGACCCGGCCTACGATATCGCCCCCTGCGCCGGGGTCGAAAACTTTGTCGACGGCGTGACGGATCCCGATATGGATCTGCTTTTCAGCCGTTCAAAGGAGCTCCTCTCGGATATAAAGCGCGATTATCCCAAAATCGTGGTGATGCTGACGATCGTCAGCCACACGTCGGGCAGATCGCTCTACACGAATTCGAACGGGACGCTGTTCACGACCGAATCCGGCAGTTACGGCGTCTCGCTGGAATTTTCAGCAAACGACGGAGAAAACGTAACGGGTATGGACGCTACGGGCTTCGTGACGTGCGATCTTTCGGAGCCGTTCATAGACCGGGCGGACGTGAGAAAAAAACTCGCCGATACCGAAAAGCGCCTTACCCTTATTCCTTTTGACGGGAAGTTCGAGGGCACGGCGATACTCACGCCGTCCTGCCTCGGGGAATTTCTCTCTATGCTTCTCGACAACTACGCGGGCGGCAGCGTCGTGCTCGACGGAACGAGTCTGTGGCTTGATAAGGTCGGGGAAAGGGTGGCCGATGAAAAGCTCACGGTTTCATTCCCGACACGCGATCCGAGACTCGTGTCGCGCTCCAATTATACGTCAGACGGCTTCAGGTCTGAAAACTTCAATATCATTGAAAAGGGCGTCCTTAACGGGCACATGCTCGGGCTTTACGTCGCAAACAAAACCGGGCGTCCCGTCGTCAGATCCGAGTTCGGGTCAGTCGTGATCGAGGGCGGCGATATATCGCTCGACGATATGATAAAAGGCGTTGACCGCGGGATAATCGTCGGATCATTCTCGGGCGGCGCTCCCGGGACGAACGGAGAGTTTTCCGGTGTGGCAAAGAACGCTTTCCTTATCGAAAACGGCCGCATTTCCGGCGCGGTCAGCGAAGTTATGATAAACGGCAACCTCGGGCAGATCTTCGGAAACATTTCGGCAATTTCCCGCGAAACCGTCTGCGACGGCGGCTCGGTCCTGCCTTATATGGCCTTCCCGCACGTCGTCGTCTCCGGAAAATAACGGAGAAGGCGGGATGCATCCATCAGCAAACTTGATATTGCCTGGAATACAGAACCTTCTGCGTAACCGGAGTTCCCATTCAATTACAGAAAGATAATAATTAAAAAGGTCACAGCTTTTTTGCCGTGGCCTTTTTATCTTTGACAATATGTCGTTTTAACTCATTGCGTTAATCAGAGTCTCATATCTCGACGGTTCATGTTCCGTGACGATATCGGTGCCGGCCGACGAGAAGGCGGCGGTCATTTTAAGAAAAACGGGCAGCAGAGAAAACGCCGTAATAAGGCACAGGGCCCTGAGCCATGGGATCACGCGAGACTCCAGAAGCGCCTGAGATTATCAAGGCCGAGCCGTATCCCGTCGAGATTATCTTCCATTCCTTCAAATTCCACGGAAAGCCAGCCGTCGTATCCCGACCGCTTCAGCATTCCGACGCTCTGGAAGATCGAGGCGGCGCCGTGTCCTATCACCGTGCCGCGCAGCCAGTTCCCGCCGCGCGTGCGGAACCATCCGTCCCCGGGCGAGGGCTCTGTACCCGGCTTGAACAGAAAGTCTTTCGCGTGGACGTGGAAGGCGTACGGCGCGAGCTTTGACGATGAGATCTCGGGACGTTCGTCGGCGCACATAAAATTACCGAGATCGAGCAGGACCCCGAAATTGTCGTGATCCACGGCGTCGATGAGAGAAGCGACCCGATCGGCGTCCTGCGAATAAAACCCGTGGTTTTCAGTCATTGTACGGAGACCGACGGAGGCCGCGTATTCGGTGATCCTGCCGCATCCCTCGGCAAGCCGGGGGAGGACGCTCTGATATCCTATTCCGTGTTTTCGTCCTCTTACGCCCGACGTTACGTCATGCCTCATGACCGGAGCGCCGAGAAGAGCCGCCTTGTCAACAAGCCGGCAGACGCGCGCGACCTCAGAGCCGAGATCTCCGCCCGAGCCGTTGATAAGATCCGCTCCGACGCAGAGGTTGACCGGTTCGAGTCCGGCCGTTCTCACTGCCTCGGCTATTTTTTTAAGTTCCGCGTCGGGGACGTCCATCCATCCGCTCTCTACGTATTCAAATCCGTCGAAGCCGAGCTCCGCCGCTTTTTCAATCATTCCGTATATTCCGAGTTCGGCTCCGTAACGCCCGAAACTGTATGAGTTTACGCAGTATTTCATTTTAATCACTATTCCGTCCGTGTTTTTTTCGGGCCTGGACCCGCTCGGATTATTATACATTAACTCACCGGATTTTTCAAGCGCATTTTCTTTTCAGCGACTGTATGTTGCTTTATCGGGCGTCTTGTGGTATAATTAATAAGTTAAAAATTGTTCTAATGGTCTTTGAAAGGATTTGTGATTTGAAAAACGAAGGATTCGGAGCCGGAAGGGGCGCGCTGAAAAAGAAAAACGGTACAAAGGTACTTATGATTGTCCTGATCGCCGTTTTTACAGTCATCGTGGTTGCCGTTCTCGGCGCGTGGATATATTTTAAAACGGCGTTCAACAGGATGAAGCTCCCGGACACCGTGGATAGCGAGATACCGCCCGGGGACGTTACGTTCGAGACCTACGAGGAGACGGATCCGTATATCGACGAAACAGACGAGCCGGGCGACGATACGTCCGTAACCGGCACTCAGGAAGAGGAGACCGTCCCGCATGAAGGCGAGGTGGATCCCGGCAAGGTCGAGTGGCCGGATTCCGAAGGCCTCGGAGACGACGGACTCATCAATATCCTGCTCGTCGGGCAGGATACGAGCAGTTTCAAAAACCGTTCCCGCACGGATACCATGCTTTTGATTTCCGTCAATCCGAACACGGGCGGGATTTCGATGATCTCATTCCTGCGTGATCTTTACGTTCAGATCGGTAACGGTTATTCAGACAACCGGCTCAACGCGGCTTATCCGATAGGCGGTTTTGACCGTCTTTTCAAGGTAATAAAACTCAATTTCGGGATAAGCTGCGACTACGGCGTCGTCGTCAATTTCAAATCGTTCATGAATATAATCGACATGCTCGGCGGAGTTGAGGTGGAGCTCACGCAGAAGGAGGCCAATTATCTCAAAAAGACCGTTCCGGGCGTGTTCCCCGACGTTTATCCGAACGAATCGAGCGTAAAGGTCACGGCCGGCAAAAACCTTCTTCCGAGCGAGATCGCGCTGACGTATGCGAGGACGAGAAAAATCGATTCGGATTTCGGGCGCACTGCAAGGCAGCGCAAGGTCATGATGTCCATTTACAACCGTTTCAGGACGGCGGATCTCGGGACTATCCTCAACATTGTGAACACCGTGACCGGTCTTTCGAGACCGGGCGAGGAAAGCTGGATAGGACTTTATAAGATTACCGAAAGCACTCTTATCGATCTTGTCACAAAACTCTATCCTCTTATCGGAAACGAGATAACCGGATATTCGGTCCCCGCGAAAGGGACGTATAAGTATGCTACGATACGCGGAATGTCGATAATCCTTCCCGATCTCGTAAAGATAAGAGAAAACCTCAAAAAGTGGCTCCCGCTCGACGAAAATCACACGATCCCGTCTGCAACGACCAAAAAGCCGGTCGTTCCTCCCGCGACAACGAAAGCGACGGACGTAACGTTCGCTCTTCCCGAGGTCACCGGGTCGGATGAAATAACCTCCGAACCGTCCGTTACTTCTGATATCGGGATCGTGACCGACGAGCCCGTCGTGACCTCCGTGACGGAGATTATCACGGATCCTCCGGCGCCGGATACAAATCCTCCGGACACGTCCGCGGCGGAGCGGACGGAGGAGATAACCGCGCCGGTTTCAGAATCTCAGACTCAGGCGGCATAGGTGATAACCGAATAACAAAATCCCGGGCAGCGCATGCTGTCCGGGATTTTTCATTCGTATCAGAGCGTGTTGTTCGAGCCGAGGACGTCAACGATTTTGTGCGCGACCATCTTTTTGACCTCTTCGCGCCCGACCTTGAGGTATTCGCGCGGGTCGAAAGCGGCGGGATTTTCCGCAAGCACGCGCCGTATGCCGGCCGTCATGGCGAGGCGGATATCCGAGTCAATGTTGATCTTGCAGACCGCCATGCGAGCCGCCTGACGGAGCTGATCCTCCGGGATTCCGACGGCGTCCGGGAGTTTTCCTCCGAGCGAGTTGATCTCTTTGACAAACTGCTGGGGTACAGAGGACGCGCCGTGCAGGACGATCGGGAATCCGGGCAGGCGCTTGGCGACCTCTTCGAGAATGTCGAAGCGGAGCGGAGGCGGAACGAGAACGCCCTCCTCGTTGCGTTTGCACTGTTCGGGTTTGAACTTATAGGCTCCGTGCGAGGTGCCGATGGCGATAGCGAGCGAGTCGACTCCGGTACGGGTGACGAACTCCTCGACCTCCTCGGGGCGGGTGTAGGACGAATCTTCGGCAGATACTTTTACGTCGTCCTCGATTCCGGCGAGACGTCCGAGCTCTCCTTCGACGACTACGCCGTGCGCGTGAGCGTATTCGACGACTTTTTTCGTCACGGCAATGTTGTCCTCAAAGCTGTGATGAGAGCCGTCTATCATGACGGAGGTAAAACCGCCGTCTATGCAGGATTTGCAGATTTCAAAATCCGCGCCGTGATCGAGATGGAGCGCGAGATCCACCCCGCTGTCCTCGATCGCTGCTTTGGCGAGCGCCATGAGATAAGCGTGCTTGGCGTATTTTCTGGCTCCGGCAGAAACCTGAAGGATGACCGGCGACTGAGTTTCCTGAGCCGCCTCGGTTATTGCCTGGATGATTTCCATATTGTTGATGTTGAAAGCGCCGATTGCGTAACCGCCCTTGTACGCTT
>JAEEGL013212135.1_pt1 | contig 18594 bp, 12 predicted proteins | sample 9134231 | NCBI WGS metagenome assembly JAEEGL01 (sample SAMN16246548, study PRJNA631951) | gut metagenome | biome: gut microbiome; feature: rumen; material: fiber-attached | host: Bos | place: Iran: Karaj | collected 2018-10 | reverse complement strand
TTGCGGCAAAGAAGTTTAAGAACCTGAAGGGCATGATCTATTTCACCGACGGCTACGGGATCTACCCTAATAAGGGCCGGGATTACGATGTGATCTTTGCGTTCCTTCGGGAAGACAAGAATCGCCTTCCCGTTCCCCCCTGGGCTATTCAGGTTATATTTGAGGATGCAAATTAGGAAAGGATAAAATATGAATATCGCCAGCGCAAAAGAATACATCAAAAACACCGTAAAGATCTATCTTAAGAAGGACGAGTTCGGCGACTACCGTATCCCGGTGGTGAGACAGCGCCCCATCTTTCTTCTGGGTGCCCCCGGCATCGGCAAGACCGCCATTATGGAGCAGATATCCGCGGAGCTTGGCATAGCTTTGGTGAGCTATTCCATGACCCATCATACGCGTCAGTCCGCTCTGGGCCTTCCTTTTATCGAAAAGAAAGAGTTCGACGGCGAAACCTACAGCGTATCCGAATATACCATGAGCGAGATCATCGCTTCCGTCTATGAGACCATGGAAGATAGCGGTATCAGAGAAGGCATTCTTTTTCTTGATGAGATAAACTGTGTATCCGAGACACTGGCGCCTTCCATGCTGCAGTTTTTGCAGTACAAGGTCTTCGGCAAGCACAGGGTACCGGACGGCTGGGTCATCGTTACGGCGGGAAATCCTCCGGAATTCAACAAATCCGTAAGAGAATTTGACGTGGTAACTCTGGACCGCCTTAAGGTCATTAACGTGGAAGCCGATTATCCCGCATGGAAGGAATACGCAAGGGAGAAGGGACTTCACGACTCTGTCCTTAACTTCCTTGAGATGCGAAAAGACTGCTTTTACTCCATGGAGACAACCGTGGACGGAAGAGCCTATGTTACCGCCAGAGGCTGGGAGGATCTTTCCGAGATCATCACCCTCTATGAAGAAGAAGGTCTTGCAGTGACCGATGACTTAATTGGTCAATATATAAAAAACGATAAGATCGCCAGGGAATTCGGCGCTTATTACGATCTTTACAACAAGTATCGACGCGACTATCGTGCGGATAAGCTCCTGGAGGGTGACCCCGGCGAGTTCCTGATAGAAAAGGCGGGTGCGGCGGGTACCGATGAACGCCTTGCCATGGTTGGACTCCTGCTTTCAAGAGTGCGTGACGAGATCAAGGTCATCATGCTTTCCTATGATGCTGTTCGTGAGATGCAGCCCGCGGTAAAGAAACTCCTGGAATCGGAAGACATATCCGGTGAGATCGGCAGACAGATACAGGCCCGGGACACCATCATTTCCACAAAACAAAGGGCGGGTGCTCTTTCCGACAGCGAGAAAAAGAAACATAAAAAGATCAAAGCACTCTTTGAGGAAATGGGCCGCAAGGCCGCTACCTCCGACAAGCCTTCGGCGGACTACGTCAAAGAGGTTTACAACGGTTTCGTGAGATCTGTGGGTGAATCCGCGGAAAAAGAAAAAGACCGTCTCCGCCACATGTTCGATTTCATCGAAAGAGCCTTCGGTGCGGAAGAAAACGAAATGCTGGTGGCTGTGACGGAGCTTACCGTTGGTACATCCTCATCAAGATTTTTGAATGCCTTCGGTTCCGAGGACTACGACAGATACAACGCTCTTTTGAAGGTCTCCGACAGGAGCGGCGAATTAAAACAGGAAATAACGGAGTTGCTTAAACTTGATAAGAATTGATACCCCGCAGGGGACCTTATTGTTTGAAGAAAAAGAAAATACCTTTATTCTCGCAGGGTTTGAAGGCGGCGGGACCGTCCTTAATGTGCCCGAAAGGATCGGGGCGGGAGAGACGGAACGACCCGTTACGGCAGTGGCCCGCAAGGCTTTGCTGAATTCAAACCTTAAGGAGATATCCCTGCCCTCTACGGTAAAGGATATTGGTGACTGGGCATTTTCCAAGGCCACGCATTTAAAACGTTTTGTGTTAAGGGGTCCCATCGGGGATCTTTCCGCGGTCACCCTGGGTAAAGGGATCTTTGAGGGTGATCAGGGTCTGGAGAGCGTATGCCTTGGGTACGGGGAGGATGACGATCTTTCTTTTCTTTTGGCAGCTACGGTTTCAAGGCTCCCTGCCACATTTCTTATGCGTACGGGAAATCTTGGAACGGAAGAATGGTTCAAAAGCTTTGATGCAAGCTTATCTTCATATATTGCGGAGAGCGATTTTACAGGGTATTCGGAGCGTATCCTTTGCGGCGAGGAGGATATCTCCTATGACGGCATCGGAAGCGTGGACGGAGAACTTCTGGGAGAATCCGCGGCATATGTCAGGGAAAAAAGAAAAGACAAGTCGGCTCTTTGTCTGCTTCGGCTCATGAGGGACAAAAATCTTTCGGCAGCTTCAAAAGAGCTTTTTGAAGACTACATAAGGAAGCATGCACTGGGTAAAGAAGACGACAGCGCTTGGCAGGCACTTAAAACCTTTTACGGGGACAGCCTTGAGTACGTGGAGTTATATTGCAACGTGGTAAGACCCGGGAAAACGGAGATTGGAGCCATGCTTGCGGATATGGGCAAGCAGGGTATTGAGATCAAATCTTTCCTTATCGGATATAAAGGCGAGAGCGGATCCGGTGATCTGATAGAGGATCTGTTGTTATAAAACAAAAAGAGCGGGGCGTAGCCCTGCTCTTTTTGTTTTGCAGAACCCGGGGAGGCTCTGCGGGAAAAATGACGGCCCTTTTTCAAGGGCCGCCTGGGGATAGAGGGGTAGAAATTGTCGATTTAAACGGTTACGATGATCCCGCCGTCATTGGCATACATGGTGCTGATACCACGCATGTTGACGATGATGACACGGGCGAACTGCGCATGTCTTAAGATCATCTCCTTGACCTGTTCGGCACGTTCGGGAGCGTTGCAATGGGAGATCATCAGGATCTTGTCGGTCCTGCCCTTAAGTCCCTTTACGATGTGGTCTACCATCTTGCTCAGTGCTTTTCTCATGCCGATACCCTGATCCAGCTGGGCAATGTTTCCTTTAACGCCCTGAAGGACAGGCTTTATGTTAAGAGAGGAGACAAGCAGTGACTTAAGTCCCTTAAGCCTGCCGGTCTTCTTGAAGGTATCAAGTGTGTTGAGAACGAAGTAGGTCTTCATGCCGTTTCTGAACACTTCGATCCTGCCTACGATCTCATCGAATTCAAGACCCTTTTCTTCGAGCTTAATGAGTTCTTCTACAATCTGAAGCTCGCCGCAGCTGGCGGATTCGGAGTCGATGATGTGGATATTGGAAGGGCCGTGCTCTTCCTCGTACATTTCCATGGCTACCATGGCGCTGTTGTAACTGCCCGAGAGTTCGGAAGAAAGGGTGACAACGAAAATGTCCTCGGCATCACACTCAAAAGCATCAAGATATGCTCCGGGAGCGGGACATGCGGACTTGGGAGCCGCGGAACTGTCAGCCAGCTTGTCAAGAAGCTCGGCCTGATTGAAGTTTTCGTCGTCCATTATGTTATAGTCGCCGACCTGAATGGAAAGAGGAACGATGGCAAAACGGGGATCGTTCTTGTATTCTTCCTTTAATTCACAGCAACTGTCAACTACGATTCTGTACTTCATGTTTCTACCTTTAATGAGGATACCCCGCATGCAAATTTGCTTCGCAAATGGCGGGGCTATGTCTTCTCGCTGCGCTCAAAGACGATAAAAAGAAGGGTGTTTATAACCTGCGCAAGTAGTTATCAAAACTACTTGACGAGATTATAATAACACCCTCGAGTAGAGATGTAAATAAAAAAATTATAAATTTTTGAGGAAAAAAGTATGATGAAGATCCGGGTCAGGATCCGCAGAAAAGTTACTCTGCCTGGTATTTGTCGAGGATCTCATAGATGGGGAGGTAAGGGTCGTCGATCATGGAAATTTGGTCATTAAACTCGATGATCTGCCTGTTTTCTTCCGTTACGGGAGTCCATTCGGGAAGCCCTTCACCGTTGGGATTACCGTATTTCGCAAAATTGACCCAGTAGTTTTGCATGATCTCCGAAAGAGCAAAGTCGGAGCTGTCGTATACACCCTTTGACCTCCACAGATTTCCGTAAGCATAGGGAAGTTCTCCCGCATGGAAATTGCTTAAGGACCTGTTGGATTTTGTGAAATAGTATTCGTAAACGGGACGGTTTTCTTTGACCATCATGTTACTCCACAGATAGTGGCTGTAGGTAAACCAGGCGGCACTGTAAACATGGCACAGGGCCCCCTTGGCCTCGCCTCCCGCATCAATGATGAATTTCTGATCTCTTTCCACGCTGCCGGCAGGGACCAAAGCCGCCAGTTCATGAGCGTAATTGCCGGAAATCGGCTTTAAAAGCTCTTCGTAATTATCCGCATCCGCTTTGGTAGAAAGCAAAAACGCATCCGCTTCCTTGGCGTTGAAACCGTTTAAAAGTGCTTTTTCGTGATTGTTTCCTTTTTGGTAGGTAAGATAAGGCTCTTCAATGATGGCATAGCCGTCCACCGTCATGGAACTGTTCTGGAATTTGGTGTTCAAGAGCTTTTCGGCGGGAACGTTCCTTAGATCGGATATGTTCTTTGCACCGAATTCGCGCATAATCCTAAGGCCTGTTTCCAAAGCGTTTGAAAGGGGTCTGAAGGTGTGGTAGGGCTTGGGAGCCAGGACAGAACTGCTTTCTGCGATGGCGCGCTCGAAGAGACCTTCCGTAAGGGGTGATACGCACAGCGCATTGACGGAAGAAGAACCTGCGGATTCCCCTGCGATGGTGATGTTGTTGGGATCGCCGCCAAAGGCAGAAATATTTTCTTTGACCCATTTAAGAGCGGCGATCTGATCTAAAAGTCCGTAGTTGCCGGTGGTGCCGTTCTCCGATTCTTCTGCCAGTTCATTGTTTGCGTAGTATCCGAAGACTCCCAGGCGGTAGGCAAAGTTGACAAAGACAACGCCCTTTTTTGCAAGATCCTCGCCACGATATTCCGTGTAGTAGGACTGGCCCGTGGTAAGGGAGCCGCCGTGGACATAGAAGATAACGGGAAGGGGCTTGCTTTCCGCTCTTGCGGGGGACCAGATATTTAAGTAAAGGCAGTCCTCACTTGCGGGTTCCCTGTAATTGTCGAAGAGACTGAAGTTGTATTTGTGAAAGCCGATTATCTGATAAAGAGAGTCGTAAAGAGGACCGTTTTGCTTTTGCATGGCCATGGGACCGAATCTGTCCGCTTTGTAGATTCCTTCGTATTTGTCGGGAGCCTGGGGCTCACGCCAGCGAAGATCTCCCACGGGGGCCTTGGCGTAAGGAATGCCCGCATAGATCTTTACGGATTTGTCCTTGTTGTATACGCCGGTCAGAGTGCCTTCCGATACCTTGACGGGTCCTGTGGCCTGAACCTTAAAACCTTCCATGGCGGGGACTCTTTTCACGGGCGGAGCGGTCACAAAGTAGACTGCGGCCAAAAGAACAAGGAAAGAGATCCAGCAAAGTGCGCTCATTCCGGCCTTGTACCTGTCTCTGTTTCTTAAGAAGATCCTTAACCACACAAAGCCTGCAATAAGGATCAGGGTCAGTATGAAGCCGGGAACCGTGTTTTTTGAAAGCTCAAGAAGGATGATAAAGAGTGCTCCCACCAGAGTGAGGGCCGTTATGAAGCCCTTAGAAGATTTTTTCTTTTTCATAAATTGTTATCCTTTTCGTACCGCATAGGAATCTGCCGGTACATATATACATAAAAATATTAGCACACGGGGATTCTTCAAGGATTAAAAATGTATAAAAAGACGGTAAAATTACTGTGCAAAAGAACGCGGTTTTTGTGGAAAAAAGGTAGGTTTCATAGTATAATCGGTTGAAAACATTTCCTAAGCGAGAGACAGATATGCTTTTTAATTCCTATATATTCGTATTTGTATTTCTTCCCATTTGTCTTTTGGGGTATTTTGCCCTCAACAGGTTTAAAAAGTTTACCCTGGCCCGGGGATTTCTTTTTGGCATGTCTCTGTGGTTTTACGGGTATTTTAACCCTGCCTATATCCTTATCATAATTTCCAGTATTCTCGTAAATTTCGGAGCTTACAGGCTTATTGTTGCCACCGATGACAGGAAACGCCGCAAGGTCTTCATGATCCTTGGGGTGGTCTTTGATCTTGGCCTTCTCGGTTATTTTAAGTATATGGATTTCTTTATAGGGAACATCAATGCTCTGTTCAAGGCGGATCTTCCCTTCCTGCATATCGCTCTGCCCCTTGGTATAAGTTTCTTTACCTTCCAGCAGATCTCCTTTGTGGCGGATGCTTATCGGGGCGAGGTTCCCAAATATGACTTTCTGAGTTATGCCTGCTTTGTGGCGTATTTCCCCCAGCTGATAGCGGGTCCCATCGTGTCCCACAGCGAACTGGTGCCCCAGCTTATGGATGAAAGCAAAAAGAAATTCTCCTGGGACAACTTTTCAAAGGGCATGTTCCTGTTTATACTGGGTCTTTCCAAAAAGGTTCTTCTGGCTGATGTGTTCGGGGGAGCCATTCCCTACGGCTTCACCATATCGGAGAAGCTTAATTCCACCACTGCTTGGCTTGTGATCCTTGGCTATACAATTCAGCTCTATTTTGACTTTTCAGGATATTGCGACATGGCTATGGGTCTTGGAAAGATGATGAACCTTGAGATCCCTCAAAACTTCGATTCGCCTTTAAGATCGGCAAACATCGGGGAGTTCTGGCGTCGCTGGCACATGACCCTGGGCCGGTTTTTCACAAAGTACGTCTATATCCCTCTTGGCGGAAACCGTAAGGGACTGGTTCGTACCTGCATCAATACCATGATCGTGTTCTTTTTGAGCGGTCTCTGGCACGGAGCGGCATGGACCTTTGTGGTATGGGGAGTGCTTCACGGCCTGATGCTGGTGATCTATCGAATTTTTAAGAAAGCCATCGACCGGATACCGAAGTTCCTGACCGCGATCTTTAATTTCCTCTTTGTTTGCTTTGCCTTTGTGATATTCAGGGCGGAATCCTTTGTTCAGGCTCTCAATATCTTTAAGAACGCTTTTGCCTTTAGATTCGGGCCCGTAGACTCCATCTTTTCAGATGCCTTCAGGGTTATCGAGATCAGGAAGGTGTTGGCGGTCACTCACATTGAGAACAGATTTCCGGATATGATCCTGGCAGGATATTATATATTCGCTCTTATACTCATATGGTTCGCAAAGACAGCGAAGAACTGTGCGGACAGGTTCAGACCGAGGGTTTTAAACTGTATTTTGGCCATGTTCTTACTGATGTGGTGCGTGTGTTCTTTTGCCGGAAAGAGCGTATTCCTGTATTTTAATTTCTGATCCGGACGGAAGGGTTTTATGAAGAATAAAGCAAAAGCATGGGCACTTGCCCTTATGATCATACCGGTTTTCTTTTTGTCGGGGGTTGCTGCCTTCATCGCTTATGTGGACCCGTATTTTCATTTTCACGGTCCCCTTGAGGGTGTGGGCTATATCCTGGAAGACGAGCGATATCAAAATGACGGCATTGCACGGAATTTTGACTATGATGCCATGATAGCGGGAACCTCCATGACGGAGAATTTCAAGACCAGTTCCTTAGACAGGATCTTCGGAACAAGATCCGTTAAGGTCCCTTTTTCCGGCGGAAGCTACTACGAGGTTGACAATATAGTCAGGGTGGGCATCAAACACAATAAGGATCTTAAGATTGTGGTGAGAGGTCTTGATTACGGGCGCATCATCGAGGACAAGGATCACACCGACTACGATCCCGACACCTATCCCACATATCTTTATGATGATAAGCCCCTCAATGACATCAACTATCTTCTCAATAAAGAAGCCCTGTTTATGGGGATCCAGGATATTCTGGGGTTTGATGCCAAGGGGAAGATAACCACTTCTTTTGACGATTACGCCAACTGGACTCCTTACTTTGCCACAGGTAGGGATGCGGTCAACGCAAGCTATAACAGAGCCGCCCTTGAGTACGTGGGAGAGCAGTATCCCATTACCGAAGAGCAAAAAGAAACCGTTATCGGCAACGTGACCCAGAACATCGTGAGGACTGTCGAAGAGAACCCGGATATCGAGTTTTATCTCTTTATCACGCCTTACAGTATCTACTATATGGATTTCTTCTACGTCCGTGGCATGATGAGGGCTCAGCTCGAGGCAGAGCGTATGATGATCGAGATGCTGGTTCCATATGATAATGTGCACCTGTTTTCTTTTTACACGGATTACGATCTGATCACGGATATAGATTCCTACAGGGATATAGGCCATTACAACGAACAGGTCAGTGAGAATATCCTTGAGTGGATGCACGAGGGAAAGGGTCTCATTACCAAAGACAACTGGGAAGAATACTGCGACGAAGTGTACGATCACTACATGAATTTCGATTATGATGGAGCTTACGCGGAACTTTCCGGCAAGGAAGGCGTGGTGCTCTATAAGTAGGGTTTCTTTTTCTTTGGATTATTGACAGAAAAACCCTGTCGGAATAAGATTAAAGGGACTTGCGACGAGGTTCGCGGGCCTTATGATAAGGAGAATTCTATGTATAAACTGTATGTTAATCCCAAGAACAAAAAGGGACATATCAACAGAGAACTTCAGGGTAATTTCTCGGAGCACCTGGGAAGGTGCATCTACGAAGGTCTCTATGTAGGTGAAAACTCCGATATTCCCAATGTTAACGGCATGAGATGCGATGTGGTGGATGCCCTCAAAGAGATGAAGCTTCCCGTGCTTCGCTGGCCCGGCGGATGCTTTGCCGACGAGTATCACTGGAAGGACGGCATCGGCCCCAAGGAAACACGTAAAAAGATGATAAATACCCATTGGGGCGGAGTTGTGGAGGATAACAGCTTCGGTACCCATGAGTTTATGGAACTCTGCAGACAGATCGGCTGCGAGACCTACATAAACGGCAATGTGGGCAGCGGCACCGTTCAGGAAATGAGCGAGTGGGTGGAGTACATGACCTTTAACGGTGTGTCTCCCATGGCTAATCTTCGTGAAAAGAACGGCCACAAGGAGCCCTGGACCGTAAATTATTTCGGCGTGGGCAATGAAAACTGGGGATGCGGCGGTAACATGCGCCCCGAGTATTACGGAGATCTTTACAGAAGATATCAGACTTATGTGCGTAACTACGGCGGCAACACTCCCATAAAGAAGATCGCCTGCGGCGCCAATGCGGGAGACTATCACTGGACCGAGAAGGTCCTTGAGACCTGCTTTGACCACGGCAACGGCTTTATGGACGGCATGAGTCTTCATTATTACACCCTTCCCACCGGAAACTGGAGCAAGAAAGGTTCCGCTACGGAATTTGATGAGAAGGACTGGTACAGGACTCTTAACAAGACTCTTTACATGGAGACTCTCATCAAGCGTCACGGCGCCATCATGGATCAGTACGATCCCGACAAGAAGATCGGCATGATCATCGATGAGTGGGGCACCTGGTACGATGTTGAACCCGGCACCAATCCCGGTTTCCTGTATCAGCAGAGCACCATGAGAGATGCTCTTGTGGCAGCCATCAACCTTAACCTCTTTAACAAGAACTGCGACAGGGTCAAGATGGCCAATATCGCACAGCTTATCAATGTGCTTCAGGCAGTGATCCTTACGGAAGGCGACAAGATGTTAAAGACACCCACCTATCATGTCTTTAATATGTTCAAGCATCATCAGGATGCGGAGCTTCTGGACAGCAGTCTTGCAACGGATCTTATCGGCCTTGAGGATGGCGTTAAGGTTCCGAATCTTACAGAATCCGTATCTCTTGGTACCGACGGAAAGATCCACATCACTCTCGGAAATCTGTCCCTTTCGGATGATTACGATCTTGAGGGTGTATTTACCGAGACGGAGCTTAAGTCCGTTAAGGGTGAGATCCTTACTGCCGGCATGACCGACAGAAATACCTTTGACAATCCCGAGACGGTCCGCACAGAGGCCTTTACGGGAGCAAGCGTTAAGGGTAATATCCTTACCGTGAAGGTACCCGCTAAGAGCGTTTTGCATCTTGCGGTTGAAATCTAGGCAGATCTTTTTGCGAGGGTATCTGCTTCGCGGCTTTGCAATGATACAATGAAAAACATGTAGGAGGGGGGTCTCCGAGTGTAAGACCGCGTATGCGGTTTGGCGTTTGGAATGGGGCACATCTTAGGATGTGCCCTTCGCGTGCAAATTCTCATGCGGGGGTAACTCGTCAGAGTAAGACAACACAGCAAGAAAGGATAGTATATGAATCTCAAACCAAAGCTTTTTTCCGTGATGAAGAACTATACCAAAGAGCAGTTCGTTAAGGACGTCATCGCGGGGATCATCGTAGCCATCATCGCACTCCCCTTATCCATTGCCCTTGCCATAGCTTCGGGTGTATCTCCCGAGAAGGGTATCTACACTGCCATCGTGGCAGGCTTCATCATCGCATTTCTCGGCGGCAGCAGAGTTCAGGTTTCCGGACCTACGGCTGCTTTTGCCACCATTGTGGGCGGTATCGTGGCCACAAAGGGAATGGACGGCCTTATCGTTGCAACTGTTATGGCCGGCATAATATTGGTGATCATGGGACTTTTGAAATTCGGTACCCTCATCAAGTTCATCCCCTATACCATTACCACAGGCTTTACCGCCGGTATCGCCGTAACCCTTCTTATCGGTCAGTTAAAGGACTTCTTCGGCCTCAGCGTTGTTTCCGAGGAACCGCTTATCGAGACCGTGGACAAGCTGGTCTACGACGTTAAATTCATCAATACCTTCAATGTCCAGGCTTTTCTTGTGGGGCTTTTAAGCCTTGCCATCCTTATTGTATGGCCCATGATCAAGCACCCTAAGTTTTTATCAAAGATCCCCCCTTCACTCATTGCGGTGGTTGTGGGAATCCTGGTGGTAAACGGCTTTAAGTTAAATGTCAACACCATAGGAAACCTTTACGAACTTTCGACCGAGCTTCCCAAGTTTACCCTTCCCCATGTGAATTTCCCCATAATCAGGGACCTGCTCCCCAACGCCTTTACCATTGCGGTGCTGGCAGCCATCGAATCCCTGCTTTCCTGTGTGGTATCCGATTCCATGATCAACTCACGCCACAATTCAAATATGGAACTTGTGGCTCTGGGTACAGGTAATATCGCAAGCGCACTTTTCGGCGGTATTCCCGCAACAGGCGCCATCGCCCGTACCACCGCCAACGTTAAGAACGGCGGAAGAACACCAATAGCCGGTATGGTCCACGCAGTTGTTCTTTTGCTGGTGCTGGTGGTACTCATGCCCTATGCGGCCCTTATTCCCATGCCTACCATCGCAGCCATTCTTTTTATGGTTGCTTACAATATGTCGGGATGGCGTACCTTCGTGCGCCTTTGCAAGACAGCACCCAAGTCCGATATCATCGTGCTGATCCTTACCTTTGTGCTTACTGTGGTATTTGATCTTGTTATCGCCATTGAAGTCGGCATGATCCTTACCTGCGTGCTCTTTATCAAGCGTATGAGCGAGGAGACTATGGTCAAGGGCTGGAAGATCGTTGACGATGAAAACGATCCCGATTCCATTACCCTTCGCAAGGTTCCCGAAAAGACCATGGTATACGAGGTTTCCGGTCCCATGTTCTTTGGCGCTGCAGACAAGATCTTAAGCATTACCGTATCGAGCGAGATGAACAACCTGATCATTCGTATGCGTAGCGTAAATGCTGTGGATTCAACGGCTATAAACGCCCTTTCCTCATTGGCGGACCGCTGTGAAAAAGAAAATGTCAGACTGATCCTGTCCCATGTGAACGAACAGCCCATGAATGCTTTAAAAAAGGCGGGATTATATGATAAAATAGGTGAGAAGAATTTCTGCAAACATATAGATGATGCACTTAAGGCCGTAGAGGCTTGATCCTAACCCATCCATCGTACTGAAAAGATATTCTTAAGGAGCGTAATATGGCAGATAAACCCAGATCAAGAGAGAAAAATGTCACAGGTGCCGGTAACGGCGTACATCGTCGCGGCTCAGGCACCGGAATGGGCCCCGTAGGCTCCGGAAGTTATTCCGGGGGCGGCGGAAACAGCGGCGGACCTTCCAGAGCGGGAGGCGGCCTGGGTCTTCTGGGCATGCTTCTTGGAGGCGGTGGCGGAAAGGGTAAGTTCCTTGTAATCGTCCTCGTGCTTGTTGCGGTCCTTGTTTTCGGAGGCGGCAAGGGACTGAGCTCTCTCCTTGGAGGTGCAGGATCCCTTCTTTCCGATGATACAACGGTCACCACTCAGCAAAGCGGCGGCAATGCTTCACCATCTTCTCTTATGTCGGGCGGTGCTCTGTCGGGCATGTTAGGTTCCGTTAGCAATACATCATCGGGCTGGACCTGGAAGGACAATACCGGCAAGCTTGACAAGTCCGTGGATCCTGCGGCAAGAGACAAGTACACCGAGATCCTCGGAGGCGGCAAGGATACCGTCACCATCATGGTATATATGTGCGGTACCGATCTTGAATCAAAGAACGGTATGGCCAGTGCGGACCTTTCCGAAATGGCTTCCGCAACTCTTTCCGACAAGGTAAACATCATCGTGTTCACCGGCGGGTGTAAGCAGTGGAAGACCTCCGGTATATCTAACTCCGTTAACCAGATCTACAGGGTCAACAAAGGAGGCCTTGAGAAACTTGTTAACGACGCGGGAACTCTTCCCATGACGGATCCCGATAACCTTACGGATTTCATTAAATATTGTAAAAAGAACTATCCCGCCAACAGAAACATGCTGATCTTCTGGGATCACGGCGGCGGCTCGGTTTCGGGCTACGGCTATGACGAGAAGAATGCGGGCAAGGGTTCCATGAACCTGGCGGGGATCAATACGGCACTTAAGAATGCCGACATGAAATATGATTTCATCGGTTTTGACGCCTGCCTTATGGCAACCCTTGAAACCGACCTTATGGCTTCGGATTATGCGGATTACATGATCGCTTCAGAGGAGACGGAGCCGGGAGTGGGCTGGTATTACACAAACTGGCTCACGGAGCTTTCAAAGAACACCTCCATGCCCACCGTTGAGATCGGCAAGCTCATTGTGGATGATTTTGTGGAGACCTGTGGAAAGCGTTGCCCGGGACAGAAGACCACCCTTTCCGTTGTAGACCTTGCGGAGCTTTCCGCTACCGTAAGCGATGACCTGAAGAAGTTTTCAAAGAGTACCACCGAGCTTATCAAAGACGGAGACTACTCCGTGGTTTCCGATGCAAGGAGCGGTGTCCGTGAATTTGCCACCTCGTCAAGGATCGATCAGATAGATCTTTACAGCTTTGCCCGCAAGATCAATACCAAAGAAAGCAAAGCTTTGGCTGAGACACTGCTGGGCGCCGTAAAATACAACCGTACTTCTTCCAATATGGCGGATTCCTACGGTATTTCAATTTACTTCCCTTACCGGAAGACTTCCAACGTAAATTCGGCGGTAAAGAATTACGATGCCATCGGCCTTGATTCGGAATATTCCGCCTGCATCAAGGAATTTGCCAGCCTTGAGCTTTCCGGACAGGCTGCTACCGGCGGTTTCGGAAGCGAAGTGAATCCCCTGTATGCTCTTTTGGGTGCATCCTCAGGGGCATCAAATTCTTCCTCCGCTCTGGGACTTGACTCCATCCTTTCACTGGTAGGTGCTTTTTCCGGCGGCGGTTCTTCCGCATCGGCCGCATCGGGCATCGCCGATATAGCGGGGCTGTTCCTGGGTCGAAGCATGACGGATGCCGAGACCGCAAGCTATATCGAAGCACACCAGCTTGATAACGGTAAACTTAACTGGAGCAAGGATTCGGAAGGCAATCCCGTTCTTTCTCTTGCCGATGAAGACTGGGCACTGGTACATTCCATCGATCTTAACGTATTTGTGGATGACGGAACGGGCTACGTGGATATGGGCCTTGACAATATTTTTTACGTCGACGATTACGGAAGGCTTGTTGCCGATACCGACGGAACATGGATCTCCATCAACAACCAGCCCGTGGCATACTACCACACGGACACTGTGGACGACGGCACAAACTATACCATCACGGGCTATGTTCCCGCTCTTTTAAACGGCGAGAGAGTGAAGCTTATTCTGGTATTCGATAACAATACGCCTCATGGTTATATCGCCGGCGCGGATCCCGACTATGATTCGGATGTTACGGAGACCAAGGCCAGAGGTCTTACGGAATTAAAGGCCGGAGACAAGCTGGATTTCCTTTGCGACTATTATTCCTATGACGGAACCTTCAAGGACAGCTTCTTCCTTGGCGAGCAGATGACCGTTACCGACAACATGCAGATCAGCGACACCTATTTAGGCAGCGATTATATAGCACTTTACAAGTTGACGGATATTTATAACCAGAGCCACTGGACATCTGCGGTTCCCAAATAACGGGATCCCTTAGACTTAGGAGGCGCCTATGAGAAAAAGAACGACGGCACTGTTTTTGTCGGCATTACTGATATTGACTACAATAGTCAGCGGGTGCGGCAAACCCAAAAGCGATGCATTGTTTTCCTGGGAAGACAGGAAACTGAACATCATCGAGGATAATTACAGGAATTACTACGAGATCTTTGTGCGTTCTTTTTACGATTCCGACGGAAACTCCCTGGGAGATCTTAAGGGAGTCACCGAAAAACTTGATTATGTGAAGAACCTGGGATTCAACGGTATATGGCTCATGCCCATCATGCCATCCCCTACCTACCATAAGTACGATGTGACGGATTACTGTGCCATCGACAAAGAGTACGGCACCATGGAGGACTTTGAGGAACTTATCAAAGAAGCCCATGACCGGGGCATCAGGGTCATAATCGACTTTGTCATGAACCATTCTTCTTCAAAGCATCCCTGGTTTACCAAGGCCTGTGAGTTCTTAAAGACCGTCAAATCCACGGATTCAAGGTCAATTGAGGCCCTGGCTTCGGAGTGCCCCTACGTTGGGTATTATCACTTTACAAGGGAAAAGAAAAACGGCACCTATTACAGAGTGGGCAATTCGGATTTCTACTACGAAGGTCAGTTCTGGAGCGAGATGCCTGACTTTAACTATAACTGCAAGGAACTGAGAGCCGAGTTTGAAGATATCGCCAAATTCTGGATCGATAAGGGCGTGGACGGATTCCGAATGGATGCCACCCTTCACTTCGAGGAGAAGGATACGGCCTTCAATACAGAGGTCATGAACTGGATCTACACCTACGCAAAGAGCTTAAACCCCGATTTCTATATGGTTTCGGAGGTATGGTCCGGCAAGGGCGAGATCGCGAATTATTATAAATCAGAGACCGACAGCCTCTTTAACTTCGATGCGGCTTCCGCAGAGGGCATGATAATCGGTACCGCCAGGGGCAATATGGGAGCTTATGCTTTTGCCAACGCCATGGTGGATTACCAGAATACCTTCGGTTCTGTTTACGCGGATTATATCGATGCTCCCTTCATTACGAACCATGACATGGGTCGTGTATGCAACGCCCTTAACGGAGATCCCGCACTTATCAAGTTCGCGGGAGGGCTCCTTCTTTCCATGAACGGATCGCCATTTGTGTATTACGGCGAAGAGATCGGCATGAAGAGCAAGGGCACCAAAGATGAAAACAAGCGGCTTCCCATGGTCTGGGGCGAAGAGACGGGCATGACCAAGGCTCCCTCCGGAGCAGACAGCGGTATTGCCCAGAACTTTGCGGGTGTGGCGGAACAACTTGTGGATGAAGGCTCCATACTTAACTATTACAGAAGAGCCCTTCTCATAAGAAATCAGAATCCCGAGATCGCCAGGGGAACAGTAGAGGTGGTAGCAAAGGCTACCGATGGAAATCTGGCGGCTGTCGTAAAAACCTACAACGGCAGCAGTATCGGTATCCTTTACAACAATTCCCCGGATAGCGAGGCGGTTTTGGAACCCAAGGTTCTTTATGCGGTTAGAAATCAGATGGAGAATTCCATGGGTGTGGGAGAAAAGAAGATCGAGATCGTGGGCTTCCTGACTGTGGACAATTCCGAGATCAAACTTGAGGGCGAAGAGCTTAAACTTCCCGCCAGGAGCATAGTATATATCAAGTTAAAATAGTTCTGTATTTACTTAGATACAGTTGACGTGGTAATATTATTCAGTGGGTTTACGCATGCACAGTATATGTGCATATAAAGGTCGTCGGAATCGGCGGCTGTATAAAGGAGAAAGCAATGGTTAAGGCTATAGTCGGCGCCAACTGGGGCGACGAAGGAAAAGGAAAAATTACAGACATGCTGGCAGCAACCGCTGACATCGTGGTTCGCTATCAGGGAGGAGCCAATGCCGGGCATACAATAGTCAATGAATACGGCAAATTCGCTCTTCACACCCTTCCCTCGGGAGTATTCTACAATCACACCACCAGCGTTATCGGAAGCGGTGTTGCGCTGAACATTCCGATCCTCATCGGTGAGATCAAGTCCATTACGGACAGAAACGTTCCTGCGCCCAAGATCATGGTTTCGGACAGAGCGCAGATCGTTATGCCTTATCATATACTGATGGATGCTTACGAGGAAGAGAGGCTTGGCGGTAAGTCCTTCGGATCCACCAAGTCGGGCATCGCTCCCTTATATTCCGATAAATATGCAAAGATCGGCTTCCAGGTCAACGAACTCTTCGATGACGATGTTCTTAAAGAGAAGATCGCCCGTGTATGTGACCTTAAGAATCCCATCCTTGAGTATGTATATCACAAGCCTTTGATCAATCCCGAGGAGCTCCTTAAGACTCTTCACGAGTACAGAGACATGATCGCTCCTTATGTGGGCAATGTTTCCGAGTTCCTTAACAGATCTCTTAAAGAAGGAAAGACCATTCTTCTTGAGGGACAGTTGGGAACCCTTAAGGATACCGATCACGGTATCTACCCCATGGTTACATCCTCCCATACACTGGCAGGTTTCGGAGCCGTAGGTGCGGGTGTTCCCCCTTATGAGATCAAGCAGATCGTTACCGTCTGCAAGGCATATTCTTCCGCAGTGGGCGCAGGTGCTTTTGTTTCCGAGATCTTCGGTGATGAAGCCGATGAACTCAGACGCCGCGGCGGTGACGGAGGAGAGTACGGCGCTACTACCGGACGTCCCCGCAGAATGGGCTGGTTTGACTGTGTGGCTTCCAAGTACGGATGTCGCCTGCAGGGTACCACCGATGTTGCTTTTACCGTTCTCGATGCTCTCGGATATCTTGATGAGATCCCCGTTTGTGTAGGCTACGAGATCGACGGCGAGGTTACCACTGAGTTCCCCGTGACCACCAAACTGGAAAAAGCAAAACCCGTTCTCAAGGTGCTTCCCGGCTGGAAATGCGATATTCGCGGAATCCGGGACTATGACAAGCTTCCCAAGGAATGCCGCGACTACGTTGAATTCGTGGAGCGTGAGATCGGATATCCCATCACAATGGTAAGTAACGGCCCCGGACGTGATGATATCATTTACAGAAAAAAATAATTCAGAGTAATTAAAAGATCCTTCGACCTGCGGTTGTGCAGGTCGAAGGATCTTTTTTGTGCCTAAGTATAGAATTGTAACAGATCTGAGCCTGAAATCCTTAGAATGTCAAAAGATTCATGCAGGACAGGGCGATATAAGCAATGTAGCAGGTAAACAGTATTACGCCCTGGATTCTTGAAAACTTTTTTGTGATAAGGGTGGGGATAAGAGCTATCACGGTAACAGCGAGGGATACCAGCATATCCGCTCTTGTCTGTACAGGAAGTGATCCGCCGTATATAAAGGTGGAAACCGAAAGGATCAAAGTAAGATCTATGGTATTTGCGCCTATGATATTGCCGACGGAAAGTGAATGCTGTTTCTTGGCAATGGCAGTAATGGTGGTCACAAGCTCGGGAAGAGAGGTCCCCACGGCAAGAACCGTGATACCCACGATCCTGGGAGATACTCCCAGCATGAGGGCCAGGGCCTGTCCGTTATCTACCAAAAGATCCGCACCGATGATTATTCCCGCAACACCGAGAACAAATTTGACGATATTGATAAAAATTTCTTTGCCGGTGGGTTTGACCCGTTCTTCTTTTTCTTTATCGGCTTTCATGGAAGCAAGGGCGGCCCGGACATTGTCCGCCATTGCGAGGGCAAAGATGATGATAAGAATTATGCTTCCCACGATACCAAGGCTTTTATCCCAGCTTGCGATTGCAAGGGTGATGATGGCTGCCAGAAGAAGAATGGATTTGTTTAGGTAATCCTTTCTTTTGATTATGGCGGGCATGCAGATAAGGGAAATTGCCATTATCATGGCGGTATTTGCGATAACACTTCCTACGGCATTGCCGATACACAGTTCAACTTCGCCTTTGCCGGCTGCTATGGTGGATACCAGAAGCTCCGGAAGGGTGGTGGCAAAACTTACCACTGTCGCGCCTACAATGAGCTTGGGGATGCCGGAAACCTCGGCGATCCAGCTGGCTGCATCTACGAAGAAATCGCCGCCCTTAACGATGAGCACCAGGCCGACTATGAGAAATAAAACGATCGTTAACCATTCCATGGTCTTTGACTCCTTAAAGGAAAGTTTATGCCGGGGACGCTGTGCCCCAAAAAACAGGCATAAATAGAT
>JAEEGL011212021.1_pt1 | contig 18594 bp, 9 predicted proteins | sample 9134231 | NCBI WGS metagenome assembly JAEEGL01 (sample SAMN16246548, study PRJNA631951) | gut metagenome | biome: gut microbiome; feature: rumen; material: fiber-attached | host: Bos | place: Iran: Karaj | collected 2018-10 | reverse complement strand
GTGGTTGAGTTCCATGAATACAATTCTTTTCTTGCCGAGAAGAACCCCAGTGCTCTTTCCAGTTTGTCCTTTGTCAGAGGGATATGCGCCATGTTAGCGCTATCGCGACCTATGTATTTCCTTATCTTGTTGGGCAGATTACTCCATTCCTTTTTTATGGTATTATCATCAACCCTGTCCAGACCTACGTAAGCTACTATTACAGGTAGCCGGAAACGATTGACAGCACGGCTTATCTGCCAATTCAGCATCGGACTTTCCACATCCATTTTTGAGCTGGAAAGAACCAACAAATTGTCTGCGGATTCCATCAGGTGCAGAAAGCGGTTCTTCAGCGTACTGTCAATGAGATCCTCATGTTCCGAGATAAACTCTATCTCATCCATATTCAGGAAGTGGAATCTGTCAGGATTCTGCCTCTCCCATCCACGTATCTGGTGGAAGGAGGGAAGGTTACTGTTCACAGGGTCAGCCACGCCCACCGTATCAAAGGCTACATAGGTCTTATTACTATTCATAAACAGGTATATATCGGAATTTCTATAGCAAAGATAGAGATTATATTTCAATTATGCAAGCATATTTTTTCCTATCTCAAAAATAATTGTTATTTTTGTCCCCGAACAAGCTAAATCTTGGGACAAGGAACAAGAGAATAGCAATCAACTTGTCAACTCGTCAATTCGTCAACTAAAAAAAATGAAAAGAAGAGCATTTATCAAAACAGGATTAGCCAGTGCTGCTACGATCGCATTATTTGGCACTGGAAGTAAGGTTAAAGCAGCCGAGACTGTCAAGAAAAACTCCACCCTGAAAACCCCTCATGCCGAAGATTCTTTCCATCTGGGAATGGCAGGTTGGACATTCCATAAATTCGACATCCAGAAAACACTTGAGACCATGAAGCAACTGGATGTCCACTACCTTTGCATCAAGGACTTCCACCTGCCCCTCGACAGTACCGACGAGCAGATAGCCGCCTTCCACCAGAAACTGGCAGAATACGGTGTAACCGGCTATGGTGTAGGGCCTATCTATATGAAAAGCGAAGCTGAGGCAGACCGCGCCTTTGCTTATGCACAGCGTGTGGGAGTAAAAGTGCTTGTAGGCGTTCCCAACTATGAGCTTCTGGATTATGTAGAACAAAAAGTCAAGCAGTACGACATTAAGTTGGCCATTCACCTGCATGGCCCAGATATGCCCATGTATCCAAATGCTGAGGACATCTGGAACAACGTAAAAGACCGAGATGCCCGCATGGGAATGTGCTTGGATATAGGGCACAACCTCCGCTATGGAAGCGATTCCCTCTCCGACCTCAAAAAATACCACACCCGTGTCTTCGACATCCATCTGAAAGATGTTACAGGAACCACCAAGGCAGACAAGAGTGTTGAGTTGGGCCGCGGACGCATCGACTTCCCCTTGTTTGTAAAACTTCTTCGCAAATACAACTACACAGGCAGCGTAAGTCTGGAATACGAGAAGGATATGAGCAACCCCTTCATGGGCATTGCCGAAAGCGTTGGCTACTTCCGTGGTGTCTGCTACGCCACCAAGTAAAACATTCAACTTTAGGACATTATGAACTAATGTCAAAGAAAACACATGAGTGTCTTCGTGGCATGTGGAACAGGGTGATTTATGTCAAGCTCCATCACTTCTGAGAGTATGCTTGTCCCCTTTTCCACATGTCCGAGACCAAGGTGCCCCAAAGCCATCATCAGGTTGCAGTGAATAGTATTCTTCAGTTGCAGATTACCATCCCAGATGAGCAAATCGGGCAAAGATACGGCAAAATAGTCCATACGCACCTCGTCAAAGACATGCTTCTCACCAAAAGTGATTAGTTTATAACATAGTCCGTTAGCTTTGCTATCATCACCCAGTTTACGCCAGGCCAAAGCTGCATAGAAGATTTTGTCGGGTTTGGCATCGTTGTAGTACATGGCAGCAGCAGGTTCCGTAGGTCCTTCTTTTGCTCTCATGTAGCTTTCGCAGGCTTTCTCCTTATCGCCCAACTGTTCATAAGCCTGTCCCATCAAATAATAGAAGTCGTTCTCCTGAGCACCATAGAGTTTGCCCTCACCCAAATGATGGGGGTATTCGAGACACTCCTGTAACAAAAGGATGGCTTTCTCTGCTTCCTTTCTCATGAGTGCTTGTTTGGCAAGTTCCACACGGCATATCTGATACTGTGCCGGCACCTTACCTTCTCCGCCCTCCCAAGGATGAAACTTATGGGCATCAAGTTTCGTCATTGCCTCCTCGTATCGGCCCATTTGATTCAGAAGGGTTATCTCTTCCAGTAGAAGATCATCACGTTGGGCAATGAGGTCGGGATATTGCTGCAAAAACGTCAGACGCTCGGAGTGAGGTCGCTGCATAACTTTATAGAGTTGATCGAGTTCCATCAGAATGCGACTGTCGCTTTCGTCAAGATGGAAAGCGCGTTCCATAAGTGTAACAGCTTTCTGCTTATCATTCTGTTTATTGTAGGCGGCAAGGGCTAAATTTCGCCATACAGTGGGGAACCGGGGATTTATTTCAGCCGATTGTTCCCACAGACGGATAGCCTCATCGTACTGACGTTTGTCATAGAAGAGGCATCCCAGCAGATAAGGCGCCTGAGCATCTTTCCTGTCAAGGCCAATAACACGCTGCAAAGCCAAGATATCTTCCAATCGATTGGGGAAACAGATTAGCATGGGAGTATCGGGAAGCGGACAAACCTCAACATTTAACCATGTCTTATAGTAATAGGTCATTGCATTCACTGCCCCTACTTTGATAGCCAGATCAAGCACAGCATTGGCTCGCATACGTAAACCGGCCTGAGCATAATCAAGAGCCAACTCATGGTAGTTGAGCGGATTACCGTGCATGAGGGCAACAAGGCGGTCGGTCTCTCTTGCCTCGAAAAGGATACCATAATTGAAACGGTCCTGATGCAGACTTTCCTCTATAAGTTTGTCAATACCATCTTCGCGTCCCATATTGGCCAATGTTGCTACTTTTAGGGCCCGGGCTTTCTGATTATGATAACCGGCAACAATGGAACGATCCAGTTCGTAGAGTGTATCCTCCCAACGCCCCTGTATCGACGATATCTGTGCACAGGCAAAATAGGCAGCACCCTGCCAAGCCCCATTCCACGAGGCTTTATAGAACCAGTCATAAGCCTCGCTGAGCTTCCATTGGTATTTCAGGCAAAGTCCAAGATTATACAGGGGTTCACCCCAATAGGGATTAGGATTACGCTTCATCAGCACCTTCACGGCTGTACGCAAATAGGGTTCCGCTTTTTCGAAGCGTCCACGACGCAGATACCACAGTCCCAACTGATTATTGCAGCGTACATCCAGCGGGTCGCGACGCAACGCCTCCTCGTAATAATCAAGAGGCGACCACGTGGCATGTCGATACTGTTCGAGGTGAAGACCCGTCAGGTAAAGCTGCTCTACCGTCTTACAATCCTTGGCGGGTAGAGCTGCTTCAGCTGGATCTGGAATGCGTCGCACTTCATCAGTAGCCTGATGCCACGAAAGCGGCTTTACGTAGCGATCTGCCTGATATACCGTCAACGTCAGTTGCTCAAAGGGAGTGCCCTTGGTATCGATATCCTCAACGAAAACCTCTTCTGGCGACAAGGTCAACTCATTATTATAGAATATGGTATTATTGTCGGATTTCAGCTCAATGCGTACATTTTGCTTCGATGTGGCAAGAATTTTTATTCTAGCACATTCTTCTGCTTTTTCCAGATTGAAAATGATGTCCTTCGAAGCTTGCTTCACCACACCCAACTCACGATAAGGCATAAAGTACTGCGTAAACTCTTTCTCTTCGTAAGGCATAATCCATGAGAAGTCGGGCTGGTTCTCGGTATAAACACCGGCCATTAGCTCAATGTATGGGCCATCCTCGTCAGTCAAGTTACGATCCCAGGCACGTCCAAAGTCACCACTGCCCCAAGTCCATTGTTTCTTGCCAGGCGAAACATGGTGATTGGCCACATGTAACATCCCGCCTTTCGTATCATTTTCGTAACCGCCTTCAAAGTCGTACTGTGAATTCACACCCATATAGGACGTAGGCACCTTGATGTTCTTGTAATTGGATATATCCACACCTGCAGAATAGTCCATTTTGTAATAGGTTCCTGTGGCAATTGGGAAAGTAGATACTGCTCGTTTTCCGTGGTCGAATACGGCATTGATATCTGGCGGGAAGACACTTTGGTAGGCATCGTTCACAGCTACTGCAGGATTAGCCCACCACAGGAAAGTCTGAGGCAATTCTGTACGGTTGTATAACCTGACATTTATTTCCAGATAGGCACAGCCAGGACGAAGGCGAAAACCTACTGTTGATTTCTGATGGAACATGCGCTCCATCTCAGAACACCATACAACTACGCTACCGTCCTCCTCTTCCTCAATGTCGCAATCCACAAGCAAGAACGTAGATGGACGATGGTGTTGCGGCCAGTTAAATTCTATACCACCGCTAATCCACGGTCCGGCCAAACCTACCAGAGCAGGCTTTATCACATGGTTATAATAGACAAAATGGCGTTGCTTCACTTTGTCGAACGCCATCTGTACACGCCCGCCCAACTCAGGCAGAATCATCACCTTAAGGTATTCGTTCTCAAGCCATACAGCATGGTAGGTATGGTCTTTCTTTTCGTCAGCTATCGACTCGATAACAGGATATGGATACACCACCCCACTCGATCCCTGATATACGCGATTTTCCAGGAAGATAGGATTCTTCTCTTCTCGTCCAACCTCGTATGTTGGAATAACAATGTCTTCTCGCCAAACTTTAGCTTTCATCATATTGTTTTCGAATTTCAGTTTTCAATAAATAATTCTGGTTCACTTCGCCAATTCGCTCTCCAACTGTTCCAATGATTTTCCCTTTGTCTCAGGACAGTAGCGGAAAAGGAAGACAAAGGCACAGGCACAGATAGCCGAATATATCCAGAAAGTACCGCTACTGCCCAATGCTGCATTCATCGAAGGGAAGGAAAATGTCAGCGTACAGCATCCCAACCAAAGGGCAAAGGTGCAGGTTGCCATAGCGATTCCACGCACACGATGAGGGAAGATTTCTGCCAGCAATGTCCAGGTAACTGGTCCAAGCGTCATGGCGTAAACCGAAATCGCAGTCACAACCAGTGCAACCATAATAAATCCCGTTACTCCTGAAAAGTAGCAACAACCCAGAATGAAATAAATAACCCCCAGACCTCCAGCACCGATGAGCATTAACGAGCGTCGTCCCCAGCGTTCAATAGTGTAGAGTGCCACAAAAGTAAATACCACATTGGCAATACCCGTAATGACAATATTGATAAACATACCATCCACATTGAACCCTGCACCCACAAAAATCTCCTGTGCATAATTAAAAATGACGTTCGTACCGCACCACTGCTGAAATACAGCGATGAAGAGACCAAGCAGCAACACTTTGCTATACCTTCTATCTAAAAGTGAAGAATAAGATTTACCTTTGTCAGTGGAAACAGCCTGCAAATGTATATCAGATGTATCATTTTTCATGCTTTCACTTTTCAATTTCAGGAACACAGGACTTTCAGGAATAAAGAAACTCATTACCAGGAACAACGCGGCCGGTAGCGTCTCGGCCCAGAACATCCAACGCCAACCCCATTCCACATTCCACGCCTGAGATTCTGCAACTGTCGTGTCTCTTGCCAACAGCATATTCACCACCTGTGCAGCAAGAATACCCAGTACGATAGTCATCTGGTTCAGGCTGACCATACGTCCGCGTATATCTTTGGGGCTGACCTCCGCAATGTACATCGGTGATAAGGCCGAAGCCACTCCAATGCCCACTCCACCCACAAAACGAGCAATATTAAATAAGGTAAAGTCATCAAAGAGCCCCGTACCTATAGCAGAAATTGTGAACAATACGGCAGCTGTGGTTAAAAGTGGCTTGCGTCCATAACGATCGGCCAATGCTCCGGCTACCATAGCACCTACAAGACATCCCACAAGAGCCGTCGTCATTGCTACGCCCTGTAATATAGGCGAATCAGAGATGCCAAAGAATTGTTCATAGAAAGGCTTCGCGCCCCCTATGACCACCCAATCGTAACCGAACAGCAGGCCTCCCATTGCAGAGATCATGCAAATGAAATAAGTAAATCTCCTAACGCTCATCCGTCCTTCTCCTTTATTATTTCCTACACATCACTTTGCAAAGATACGGTAAAACGAATGAAAAGCCAAATGTATTTGAGCTTTTCTGAGTGCAAAGTAAGTTCGGCGTAGCCAAAGATACGGAAAGTCGAGCGCAGAACAGAAAAACTTGTTTATTTTTTTTATTGCTGTCCGATAAAATGTGTACCATTGTTCATGTTATTGATGTTTTGTCGCAGAAACAAAGATAACAAAAAGGTCGGAATCCAAGCGAGGATACCGACCTTAATTTTTATGTGGCTTAAAAAGTTTTAGCGAACAGCAATCATTAAATAACGTAAAACACCCCAACCTTTCTTAGGATAAGGTCACCTTTGTCGAAAAATTCAAAGAAGAAAGTAACTTTTGGGAGTTGGATTTGAGTAATTGTCTATAACAGTTCTAATCGCTTGCTCAGTAAGTGGAAATAGTCGGCTTTCATCATTTCAGGGAGGAAAGACTGGCTGATGAGCTCTTCCCATTCGGGTTTGTAGCCTTTCATTCGTTCTATCATCTTGTTCGCTACTGCAACAGGAATGCCGCTTTGGGTGAAGGACGTCATAAAGGTATTGCGGTCAAAACCACTTTTTGTGCCACCCACCATAAAGCTCATAGCCATTTCCTCGGTGTCCTCTGGGTCGGCCAACAGCACCGCCAGCAGGTCGTAAGCAGGAGCCAGGACATACTCTCCATTGCCCGTGTCTATCAAAGAGAAGTTCTTGCAGTGCATGTCGGAGTTACCTGTTATCCATGAGAACAGCACCACTTCCCAGAAGCGTTGAACATCCAGCATGGGTGCAGATGAATACTTCTTGATGGTTCCTGCCAACTGCTGGTAGGTGCCGTAGTACTTATGCTCAGTAAGACGATTGGTGAGTTGACACATATCGAGCATCGAAATCTTTTCGCCCTTCCGTCCACGGTCCATACGGATGGTCAGATAGCCTAACTCACCATCAGCTAATCGAATAAGCGTATGGCGCGCAGTGCGGATGTGGGCAGCTTCAGCCATCTTCATCGTGAGGTCTTCCAATTCGGGCAGGCAGGGATAACGTCCACTTTGCGGTTTGAAAATATACTTGCCCCAAAGGCCTACGATGGTGAATTTGGCTGGTTCGTTTTTTCCACCACGGTGCACATCGAGCGACATCTTGGCCTGCACGCCTGTTACTGATGCACTGGTACGGATGACCTGTCGCGCAAGTTCCGACATATTGTCATGCGTATAAGGAAGAATAGGTGCCGTATCGCTACTGAAAAACTTACGGGCGCAAGCGGGATGATAATCTACCTGACCTTCTTCCAATTCCTGATAACAATACAAACACTTACTCATAGTCCAATGGTTTTACACTAATGTTTCCGATACAATCCTTGCAGCACGCCATCAAGAGCGACATCCTGTCCCTGGGATCAATCTTCCAGGATGAGGATGCGATATCCAACAGCCAGCCTTCAGGAATGAGTCCGTCGAAGACAGGGAACATCATTTCCTTGTCGTACTGTTGGCTCGTCAAGGGCATAGTGGGGCTTACCGCGACAGCATCCTTATTGGCAAGAAATGTCTTGTTATAAGCGAAGTGGAAACCCTCCTCATCTTCTGTGAGAATACCGCAAAAGACTTCATTCACATAAATTCCGGCCTGCTTCATACAACGTCAGTTTTTACAGGTCCAAGACATTCGCCAAAAAGGGCCAGCACGTCATTTACCTTATCCATCCGCAACGTCTGCTTCCCTTGTTCCAGATCTCTCACAAACCTAAGGCCTACTCCGGCCCGCTCTGCCAATTCCACTTGAGACAGGCCGTTTTTCTTCCGTTTTTTTTTGATATGCTCCGACAAAGTCATAATAATTATACCTTAACGGGTGCAAAGTTAAGTATTTATTTTAAATAATATATCTAATCGGGTATATTTTGTTACAAATATCACGAAATTATACCCGAAATAACATAGAAACATTAACTATTGTCATTGTGAAGCACAGCCTGTAATGCTGTAATGGTGACTGCGCTCCAAACCGGTAAAAAATATGCTTGTTCGCAAAAAGACGTTGACGTGAACCATGAATCCTGAACCATGAACCGTGAACCAAACAAGTCAGGAGTACCTCATGGTTACCTCATGGTTAAGTCTAGGTTCCAAAACTTCCAAAATGGTAGGCTTTTCTGCTGAGTAGTGCTTAGAAACATCGGCGAATAAAATTGTAAGTCAGGGTATGAAAAACGGAGTTAACTTCTAATCAATCGAGTTAACTCACGGCTTTTGGGGCTTTTGGCTAAAAAGAATCTTATTCCACAAGGAACCAGGGATTGTGAAGGTCTTCCTTGTTATAAACAAGGGGATGCCCCGTCTGTACATTCACAACATGCTTGCCTGCGGCACGAGCTATGGCATCACCAGCTGCGGTGTCCCACTCCATAGTGGGAGCGAAGCGGGGATAGGCATCAGCTACTCCTTCTGCCACCAGACAAATCTTGATGCTGCTGCCGCTGCTGATAAGCTGAATTTTATCGTGATTTTTTCTTAGCTGATTGATATATTCTTCTGTCTCTGCATTCATGTGCGAACGGCTGGCCACGACAACAAAAGCCCCTCTCCCAACCTCCTCTTCTTTGGGGAGGTTTTCTTTTATCCTCCCCATAGAGGGGGAGTTAGAGAGGGCTCCCTCCTTCCATGCTCCTTCTCCTATAATACCATAATACAGCACATCTGTGGCAGGAATATAAATAACGCCCAAAATTGGTTCGCCATTATCTACGAGAGCGATATTTACGGTAAACTCTCCATTCATCTTGATAAACTCCTTGGTGCCGTCAAGGGGATCGACTACCCATAAACGAGACCATTCCTTACGCTGCTCATACGGCAAATGCAAACCCTCCTCGCTTAGGACAGGAATACCTGTTTCCCCGAGGTATCGCATAATACACAGATGTGCCGCCTTATCTGCCAACGTAAGGGGACTGTTGTCTGCTTTTTTCTCTATACCGAAATCCTGACGGGGGTCGGTATATATCTTCATTATCTCTGCTCCAGCTTCCAAAGCAGCATGTTTGGCTATCTCCAGAAGTTCATTCATGGCTACAACATCTTTAGTGCCAGCTTGATAACCTTCTCGACAGGAGCGTCGGGTTCGTCCTTAAGAATTTGCTGGACAACTTTATGGGTAAGAGCAGGACTGAAGCCTAACATGGTAAGAGCAGACACAGCCTCATCCTGTACCTCCTTGTTAATCACCGAAGACTGGGCATTTAGCATTGAGCCGCCAGCAGCTGCATCAACACCCAGAGCTCCAATTATATCCTTTAAATCTACGATGATGCGTTGGGCTGCCTTAGGTCCGATGCCCTTTACCTGCTTCAGCATCTTGTCGTTGCCCTCGCTGATGATGTTACAGAGTTCAACAGGAGTCATCGCAGAAAGAATCATGCGAGCCATAGCGGCACCAATGCCGCTGACGCTGGTGAGGAGCAGGAACAATTCACGTTCTACCCGAGTGGAGAAACCCCACAACTGGTAGGCATCCTCGCGGATGGACTCTGTTATCCACAACTTTACGCTTTCCTTTCCCTGAATGCCGGAAAAGGTATTAAGACTTATGTTCACGCCATACCCTACCCCGTTGCAGTCAATAACAGCCAGAGCAGGAGTAAGATCGGCAAGTGTACCTTTAAGATATTCTATCATTCTAAATTGAAAATTGAAAATTATCACATGGCAAAGGTAGTGAAAAAATGCCGAAAAGAGAAAAAAGATGAAGAAAAACCTTCCTCAGAATAATAAATCGATGTACATATACGTTATATGTTTAACGTGAGCGCGCGAAAATTCATATCAGTTCTACTTGTTTTGGTAAGCATAAATATGCTTGCCCAAGTTCCTGCTGACACTATACAGAAACGCAAACCCAGATTTAGCGTACGTAAAACGGGAGCAGAAAATCAAGATAATCTGAAGACCAAAACAGCCGACCTTAAGGAGCCTGATAACCTGAAGACGGACGTTATCTATGACGAAAAAGATAACACATACACCGTAGGAACAACATTGGATAAATTATCTTCAGGCCAAGGTTCTACCTCCAGCAATACGTCTGGCAACAAGACCACCTCTCCCTCCATGACTCTCGGTCAGGCAACAAGCTACCTGAATGCACCGTTACTGATGTCTCCCGAGGAATACCAGAAGTGGTCATTGAAAAATAGCATGCAGGCATATTGGCGCAAGAAGAATGCAGATGCCTTCGAATCCGAAGGCAAAAACAAATTCGATTTCACCGATATGCATTTCGACTTGGGGCCTGCAGAAAAGATTTTTGGCCCTGGTGGTGTACAGATTAAGACACAGGGAAGTGCCGAACTGAAACTGGGTATTAACGCCAAGAAGGTTAACAACCCTGCTTTGGCAGCTTCACGTCGTAAAACCATTGGATTCGATTTCGACCAGAAGATTAACCTTACCCTCAATGGTAAGGTGGGAGACAAGATCAATATGAACCTGAACTACAACACTGAAGCAACATTTGATTATGACTCCCAAATGATGAAGCTGAAGTACGACGGTAAGGAAGATGAAATCATTAAACTCATTGAGGCTGGTAACGTATCCTTCCCCAGTAACATGAATCTGGTCTCCGGTATAAGTAGTTTGTTTGGTTTACGAACAGATATCCAATTTGGAAAATTAAAACTTCAGACCGTTGTCAGTCAGAAGAAAAGTGCCAGTGCAAGCGCTACAAGTAAGGGCGGCAAGCAGACAACGCCTTTTGAGTTCAGCGCCACAAATTACGAGGAGAACCGCCATTTCTTCCTTTCTCACTTCTTCCGTGAGCGTTACGATGACAACATGAAAACCTTGCCCACAATAAGTAGCGGCATCACCATCAAGCGAATAGAAATCTGGGTAACCAATAAAAGTGCTACCACCGAGAACAACAGAAACATCATTGCTCTCGCCGACCTTGGCGAGCCCTCATACATCAGCAATCACTTGTGGAATGCTACCGGCAACGTCCCAGCCAACCGTACCAATACCGAGTATGAGACGATTGTCAACAATTACCCAGAAGCCAGAGATATTTCCCAGACTACAGCTATTCTGGACGGTATAGGTGGAGGTGATGAATTCGAAGGCAGCCGCGATTACGAGAAATTGCAGTCAGCACGCAAACTAAATACCAACGAATATACCCTGAACGCTGCACTGGGTTATATCAACTTGAGTAACAATCTGCAAACTGACGATGTGTTGGCGGTAGCATACGAATATACCTACAATGGAGCTACTTTTCAGGTAGGCGAATTTGCATCCGACATTACCGACAACTCACAAGCCCTTATTGTAAAGTTGCTGAAAAGCACCACGGGAAATCCCAAGTTCCCAACATGGAAACTGATGATGAAAAATGTCTATAACCTGGGAGGTTCAACTACTCAGGGAGTCACATCCGTCCAGAAAGAGAATTTCCGTCTGGATGTAAAATACCTCAGTGACTCAACGGGCGTATACTTATCTTATTTACCTAACGAACGCCTAAAGAGCACACCCATTATTAAGGCCTTGAATGCCGACCGTCTAGACGACAAGAACAATGCACACAGCAATGGTTTCTTTGATTATGTAGAAGGGTACACCATCCTGAAGGGCGGACGTGTAGTATTCCCCGTTGCAGAGCCTTTTGGTTCACACCTTCGAAACTGGATTGCAGATGACGAGTTGGCGGATAAATTCTGTTTCCAAGAACTTTACGACAGCACCAAGACTGTTGCCAAGCAGATAGCAGAACACGACAAGTTCCTAATCACAGGTAAATTCAAAGGCAACATAGCAGGAGAGATTGACTTGGGTGTTACCAATGTCGCACCAGGTTCTGTCAGAGTAACTGCAGGAGGTGTAACTCTTACAGAGAACACCGATTATACGGTTGATTACAACATGGGCCGCGTAACCATTATTAATCAAAGCATCATAGATGCCAAAACTGACATCCAAGCCAGCGTTGAGAGCAACGACACTTACGGCATGCAACGTAAAACCATGTTAGGTTTCAATGCAGACTATGAGTTCAACAAGAACCTAACCGTGGGCGGTACGCTGATGTTTCTGAACGAACAACCTCTTACCACAAAAGTCAATATGGGTAGCGAGCCCCTCAAAAACACACTTTGGGGTGCTCATATCAGTTGGAAGAAGGAAAGCCAGTGGCTGACTAACATGATAGACAAGCTACCTCTAATACAATGTACACAGCCAAGTCTTATCACCTTCAACGGCGAGTTTGCACAACTTGTTGCAGGACAGAATCACAGCGTACAGGGCAGGGCGTCTTATCTTGATGATTTCGAGCAAAGCAGTATTAAAAACAGCCTGACTCAGCCTACTTACTGGACAATATGTAGCACACCTAGCATGTTCCCAGAAAGTAAACTGTCTAACTACCTGATTTATGGCTATAACCGCGCCCTTTTAGCATGGTATTATGTCGACCCCATTTTCACCCGTCGTAGCAGTACCCTTACACCCAGCCATATCAAGAGTGACCTCGACCAACTCTCTAACCATTATGTACGTGAGGTTCATGAACGTGAACTTTATCCATTAAAAGCCCAGAACAGTTACAATAGTGCTAGTAGCCTTAATGTATTGAACCTGGCATACTATCCTAACGAACGAGGAGCTTATAACCTTACCACAGAGATCGACCAGGACGGTCATCTGTTAAATCCTCAATCAAAATGGGGAGGCATGATGCGTAAGATTGACAATACCGACTTTGAGGCTCAGAACATTCAGTATATTGAGTTCTGGATGATGGATCCCTTTATTTATAATACCACAGGAAACAATCGCGGTGGTGATTTCTACATCAATCTGGGAGAAGTTAGCGAGGATATTCTTAAAGATGGAAAGAAATTCTTTGAGAGCGGAATGCCCGTTGATGGTAGCAGCCAATACTATACAGAAGAGCTATGGGGACATATACCAAACACCACCAGTGTCACCTACGCCTTTAATAATGAAAGTGGCTCACGCATTCGTCAGGATGTGGGTCTGAATGGTTTGAACGACGAAGAAGAACGGCAGTACGAAACCTATCAGCAATACCTGCAGCAGATTCAGCACATTGTACGCCCCGAGGTTTATGACAGCATCTTTGCCGATCCCGCCAATGACAACTACCATTATTACCGAGGAACCGACTTTGACCAACTCAAGACCTCTATTCTTGACCGTTATAAGCGTATCAATATGCCACAGGGTAATAGTGCGGACAGCGATACTAGCCCTGAAAGTTATGAAACATCTTGGAAGAGCACTCCTGATATTGAGGATATCAATCAGGACTTTACCCTCAATGAGTATGAGAAATACTACCAGTACCACATTAGTATCCGTCCAGAGGATATGGTAGTAGGTCGCAACCATATTGCTGATATGCGTACAGCCAGCGTTAAACTACGAAATGGCAATACCGAAGATTGTAAGTGGTATCTTTTCCGCGTGCCATTGTCGGCATATGAATCAAAAGAAGGAAACATCAACGACTTCACCAGTATCCGTTTTATGCGAATGTTCCTTACTAACTTCCAGCAGGATGTAATAATTCGTCTGGCCACCCTTGATATGGTTCAGGGAAATTGGCGCCCTTACGAGCGACCACTCTACACGGGCCAGGCTCCCAGCAGCAACGGTACATTGGAAGTCAGCAACGTAAGTATTGAGGAGAATAGTGACAAAAAGCCTGTCAATTATGTACTGCCTCCAGGCATTAGTCGAATTACAGACCCTTCACAGTCACAATTGGTCGAAAATAACGAGCAGGCAATGTGTTTGATAACCCGCAATTTGAGTCCCGGCGATGCACGTGCAGTATACAAGAACTGTACATACAATATGCGACAGTATAAACATCTGCAACTCTACCTGCACGCCAACGCATTAGCCGAAAATATCACAGAAACAACCGATGGTGAGTGCAGCGTGTTCCTCCGTCTGGGTTCCGACTATAAGAGCAACTACTACGAATACGAGGTTCCTATGCAACTAACCCCCGAAGGCACTTATGACACCTATAGTGCTGCTGGCTGTCGTGCTGTCTGGCCCGAGGAGAATATGATGGATATTAATCTGGAACTCTTCACTACCCTGAAGAAAAAACGCAATGCACAGGTAAGTGCCAACATAACCAGTATCAACCAGCTTTTCTATGAATACGACGAGAACCATCCCAGCAACCGTATCTCTATCATGGGTAACCCCACATTGGCCGAGGTAAAAACTATCATGATTGGCATTCGCAACAATGGTCGTACCGTTAAGAGCATTGAGGTTTGGGCCAACGAACTCCGTCTGCAGGAATTTACAAACAGCGGTGGATGGGCTGCACAAGGTAACCTGAACGTACAGTTGAGTGATATTGGTTCTGTAAACGTAACCGCCAAATACATAAAGGCGGGATTCGGTGGTATCGAACAAACCGTAGCACAACGTACCGACGAGGACAATCTCGACTACACCATTACCACCAACGTAGAGCTGGGTCGGTTGCTGCCCGAAAAAGCCAAGGTTAACTTCCCCTTGTACTATTCTTACAGAAAGGAGACAATAAAGCCCAAGTACAACCCCTTCGATACGGATATGTTGCTCTCTGACGCCCTGGATGCTATGGCCACCCAGCAAGAAAGAGATTCGTTAAGTAGCCTTACCAATCACGTGGAAGTCAGCAAGAACATCTCGTTCAGCGGCGTCAAGATAAACATTGCCACTCGTAAGCATCCCATGCCCTACGACCCAGCCAACTTCACCTTCAATTACAGCCACTCACAGCAAATAACCGAGGGACAAACCATTGTCTATGAACACGAGTATAACTGGAGGGGAGGCTTGAACTACGCTTGGAGTCCCAACTGGAAAGCCTGGGAACCATTTAAGAATCTGAAGGGCAAGAGCAAATGGCTGGATATTATTAAAGCACAGAATCTGGCCTATGCCCCACAGAGTATTACATTTAATACGGATATCACGCGTAACTACTACGAGTTGCAAGAGCGTGATTTAGAGAGTCTTGGCACCCCCAACTCCATTCCTGCCACCTGGAGCCAGAGTTTTTTCTGGAACCGCAACTTCCAACTCCGCTGGGATATTTTCAAGGCGTTGCATTTCACCTTCCAAAGTGGCACCAGGGCCGAAATTGAAGAGCCCTACATGCAGGTTAACAAAGACCTCTATCCCGATCAGTATTCTGCTTGGAAAGACTCCATCAAGCATAGCCTCCTGCACTTTGGCCGCCCGCTGGATTACAACCAAAACGTACAGATAAGTTATAAGGTGCCCTTTGACAAGATTCCTGTTACAGACTGGCTTTCTGCCGATGTTTCTTATAACAGTAACTATTCTTGGCGTCGAGGCAGTACGCGTGAAGACGGAACCAGCCTGGGAAACACCATTAATACACAACGAAACATCAATGCAAACGGTAGGATAGACCTGGAAAAGCTATACAACCACAGCAAATTCCTGCAGGAGGTCAACAAACGCTTCTCTGCCTCAAGCGCTAAAACAGAAGCCAGCAAGAAGAAGCAGGAAAAGCAACGCCAGAAGGATGCCAAAAAGAAAGAACAGGCGAAGCAGGACAATGCTCGCGTACAAGCTGAGGAAGAGGCTATGAAGACTGGTGAGCCCGTAGATTCTATCCTTGCACGTCAAAAGGCTATTCAAGCAGGTCGTCAAACCAACAAGAATGGTATCAGCCAGAAAAAGGAACCAGAAAAGAAAGGTTTTGCTCAGGAAATAACATTGTTACCCGACAGCAATATCACCATTAACCACGGTCAGAAGAGCAAACGCCTTCGTATCACAGCCCTCGATACAGCCGGCCACGCCTTTAAGATTTATTATAAGAAGAAGGACGAGAACACGCTGGTACTTCGTAAAACTCCCGTTGACACCACCCAGATTCGTCTGAACGTTGTGGCATTACCCGAACTCTCTGAGAAGAAGTGGTTCGACTGGGCTCAGGCCGGCGCACGCTTCCTCATGTCGTTGCGCAACATCAGCATATCATACCGCAACACATACAACCTGGCACTGCCCGGCTTCCGTCCCGAGATTGGCGATTTGTTGGGTCAGGGAAAGGATAACGGCTTCCTGTCGCCGGGTATCGACTTCGGTCTGGGCTTTATTAACGACAGCTACATCGAAAGGGCACAGGAGCGTGGATGGCTGTTGGGCAGCGAGGACGGGGTATCCTCACCAGCCAGTTCTGCCACAACCGAGGATGTACAGGTTAAGATGGCAGTGGAGCCGTTTACGGATTTCAAGATAGACTTGAACATGAGCCGTACTCATAACCGCAACCGCAGCATCCAATACATGTATCGCGATGCCGACGGTCTCTTCCCCGCTACTCACAGCGGCTCGTTCAATATTACCACCATCTCTCTTAAGACTGCTTTTGCCAGCAGTGGTTCGGCTGCCAACGGATACCATAGCACTCCGTTCGAGAATTTTGTCAAGAAGCTAGATGCCTACCAACAGCGTGTCACAGAGCGTTATGCAGGCGTTAAGTATCCTGCCAGATCGGGTAAGACGGGCTATTATAATCCAGAAACCGACCTTCCAGTTAACAAGTTCGGTCCCGACGTGATGATACCCGCCTTCCTGGATGCATACACGGGCTCCAGTTCTTTGGATATCTTCCCCACCATAACCCGCATGCTCCCCAACTGGACTTTTACTTATAAGGGGTTGAGCAATCTGCCATGGGTTCGTGACCACTTGAAGAGCGTTACCCTCACACACGCCTATAAGAGCATCTATGCTGTTGGTTCTTATAACTCGTACAGCTCTTGGCTGGAGTGTATGGGAGCAGGTAACGGAATGGGCTTTGTACAAAGCACCACCACAGGTGAGTATCAGCCATCATCCATGTACGACATCAGCACCGTCAGCATTAACGAAAGTTTTGCTCCGCTGATGGGTTTGAACATGACGTTCAACAACAACATGACCCTGAAGGTGGAATACCGCACCACCCGCGTGCTGAACCTCAGCCTCACCAGTGCCCAGTTGAACGAAACCGGCTCTCAGGACTTTGTCATCGGTTGGGGGTACAAAATTAACGACTTCAAGATTTCTGAACTCTTCCGTTCCAAGAGATCAGCTGCACGTCAGGAAACCAGAAATAAACTCAGAAACAAGAACGGCAACAATGCCAACAGGAACAATTCTGCTAACCAGAATAACAATAATAACAATTCCAATAACAGCAGGAGCAGCAAGAGCAACTTTGCTCACAGCTTGTCAATGCGCTTCGATTTTAGCATCCGTAACCAGGATGCCATCAAACGAGACATTCAGACGGGCCTTTGCGAGGCTACCAGCGGTCAGAAGGCGTTCAAAACCAGTGCACAGTTGGATTACTCAATAAGCCGTTTGACCACCCTCAGTGTTTATTACGATCGCCAACGCTCACAGCCATTGCTCTCCAGCACTAGCTACCCCACCGTTACCCAAGACTTTGGTATAACTATGAAGTTCTCACTGACAAGATAATTGACAACAAAGAAGAGGGTGTGCCAAAATAGGCACACCCTCTTCTTTATAATTATGTATAGCCAATGTCAATTCTCAATTAAGGTATAGCTTCCGGCAGCGTATTCCTTTGATGATGTCTCGCCTGGCAAGATAACAGTTGCTGTAGCCCCCTCGGGAATGGTAAACTTCCATATCCATTTGTCGCCCTGATACTTCCAGGAACTCTTGATGGTGCCGGCAGAACTCTTATATTCGGCATTCAGGAATCCCAAACGCTTGTCAGGAACAGGACGCATGATGATGTGCTTGAAACCTGGTTGCTTAGGATCAGCTGCAATACCTGCAACCGTCTCCCAAATCCACTCGCAGACACAGCCATAGGCATAGTGGTTGAAGCTGTTCATGCCGCGGGGACCCATTCCGCTGTCCTTCATATAGCTGTTCCAACGCTCCCAAATAGTGGTAGCTCCATTATCAATAGAATACAGCCAACTAGGATTCTTACGCTGGAAGAGCAGTTCGTAGGCGATGTCGCTCATACCGTTCTCGGTCAGGGTCTGCATCAGTATGCTGGTGCCCAGGAAACCTGTTTGCAGACAGTTACCATGGTCGGCAAAATTCTGACGAAGACGGGCCACCATAGCCTCCTTGGCCGAACCGCTTACCAGTTGGTTCTTGAGGGCGAAAAGAGCGGGTGTCTGCATAGTGTTCAGGATCTCTGTCTTGAAGGTACCGTCGGCATTCAGGAACTGCGTCTGCAGATAGCTCTTAGCTTCGCGTACCATTGTCTCGTACTTCTGCACGTTGCGACCCGTAGCTTCTGCCATATCGCGC
>JAEEGL015597508.1_pt1 | contig 18595 bp, 18 predicted proteins | sample 9134231 | NCBI WGS metagenome assembly JAEEGL01 (sample SAMN16246548, study PRJNA631951) | gut metagenome | biome: gut microbiome; feature: rumen; material: fiber-attached | host: Bos | place: Iran: Karaj | collected 2018-10 | reverse complement strand
GCACTTCATTTTTTACTTCTCCGAGTTTATTCACGCCCGATTCCTCCTCGCTTTTTCTTTGGAGTCTATTTTACCATACTTCTTTCATTTTTGGAAGTTCCGTGTCTGTTTGGCGGCTACAAGCAATATTTATAGGGTACCTCTAAAAACTGCTTTGAAAAGAGAAAATGAGATAATTGTGCCACATGCAAGGAAAGGATCCGAAAGCTTGCTGGCGCAAGGTGAGGAGACTTGACGCAGCAGTTGGCGCAAGTAGCTCTTTTTCTCTCAAATGGGTTTTTAGAGGTTCACTATAATAAAATAGATCTCTGAACCGCTTTGCAATACGGCTCAGAGACCTGTCTATCATTCAGTTTACTTCGCTGTTACAGCCGTCCGTCTGCCGTCAGCATAAGCCTTTACAGCATAATCATATCAATCCGTATGCCTTCCCTTCTCAGAGTCCGGAAACTGCACGAACACCTTCATTTCACAGTGCAGTTCACAAGTGTAGCGTTGCCTTTATCAAAAGTGAACATACCCTTTTTGATAGTACTGCCATTTTTTGCAGTCGCATTCAATGTAATATCATTGAGTGTGAGGTCACCGGTAAGTGTGATCGTGCTGGCGGAGAACGTCAGTTTATGTCGGTTCCCGTTTATGATAAGTCCTGCATACTTGCCCTTTGACGGGAGCTTGAACGTTCTGCCGAGGTCGATATCTCCGAGAAGCTCAATAGTGTAGGTCTTGTCGCTTGCTTCTGCTTTTGTGACAGCGTTCATAGCGTCGGTCCACACCGCATAAGCCGTACCGTCAACTGCGAACCTGTATGCGTACAGATAAACCTTGCCGGACTTTGCGTACAGGCCGTACTCATATTTGCCGTCGGTAACTTCGGGAGCAATGCCCGAAATGTCAACTTTGCCGGAAAGATCGAGTCTGGTCTTGAATATTTGTGTGCCTTCAGCGATCTTATCGCCTGTCAGTGTGATATTTCCGTTAACTTTGCCGCTGATCGAAACAGGCTTGAAACCGCTTGCGAGGTCGATAGTGCCATTGCCGGAGATGCTCTTTTTAACAGTTACAGCTGCGCCGCCCGCAATTTCCAGAACCGCGCCGTCTGCGAATTCCAGCTCATTCACTGTGAGCGATTTTGTGACCGTGAGTATTCCGTTCACAGCTGCCGTTCCGAAGCCGGAAACAACTGCTGCAGCCACGTCGCCGTTCGCCGTCAGTGTGGTCTTGGCTGCACCCCTGACAGTCAGATCTGTGCCGTCTACACTGCCGAGCGTCAGGTCACCTTTTGATGCAGTGACCGTCGCTTTCTTTCCGTTCAGCGAAACATTCTCAAGCGTCAGACCGCCGTTTGACGCGGTTATAGTTATGTTCTGCGGCTTGCCGTTTTTCTCGGCAATTATCCCGGCATTGAGAATAGTGAGCTTCTGATTGGGTCTTATAGATGCGCTTCCCGTAAATTCGACAGCACAGCCGCAGCCGTCAATGACGATCTCCTTACAGTCCTTTGCTTTCGGGAATGTCAGTCTGCTGATGCTGACATCCTTACCGAGCATAATTGCCACCATATCGCCCTTTGCATTTTTCAGACTGTCGGCAAATGTACCTTCTACAGGTACATCGCCGACATACAAGTCGGCTATTATCAGCCTGCCGGGCTGATAATCAACGGTCTAATTACCCTGCACTGTATCTCCGGCCGGAGTGATCGTGTAAGCGCCGACTTTCTCACCGGGTGTACGGGTAAGGGTGTATGTTATGGTATCATCACCGACAAGCCCTGTTACGATCGCTGTCAGTTCCGGGTCGGGGGTATCAAGCTGACGGACTACAGTATCCGCTGTAACAACCACAGCCTTTCTTGCTATCGAAACACTTACCTGAACAGGCTCAGTTCCGGTTACTTCATTGGTCTCTTCGATCTTATAATAAACCGTATAGCTGCCCGCGTTCGCTGCTTTCGGGACTGATGTGCTCCAGTTCGTCCCGTCAAGGCTGTACTTAAGCGGACCGCCTGTTGCGGTTCCGGCTGACACAAGAGCCTGTTCCTCACCGTTATAGGTCAGCGTTTTCGCTGCCGGGGCAGTTTTTACTGCCGATTTCACCTTTGTTACCGTAAGAGTTCCCTGCTCATAGGTTATATTATAATTTGCCGTAACATCATTGCCCTGTTTGTCCTTTATGACCGCGGCGCTCGGGGTGATACGGTTGGCGCTGCCTATGGCAGCAGAACCGCCGTCGGAGAGCGCAATGCTGTAGAGTGACTGTCCGTCGGCAAGCCCTTTCCCCGCTATCTCCACAAACCCTGTGCCGGTGGAGATACTCTTGAAGACCTCAATAGTCTGATCGTTTGCCCTTATCGTGATCGGACGTGCTGTAATATCTGCTGTCAGTGTGGTCTGATTTCCGCTTTCCGCAAGTACATAATTACTATCCGCTGATTTCAGACCGGTTATTGTAACAGACTTGCCGGTTCCGACATTTGCATCGGCAAATTTCCCTTCAACAGCAATTGCAATATCTATCGGGTCATCTGTCGAGCCGACGTTACAATTTATTGTGTCAGAGAAATTATTTGTTCCGTCATATACCTTGGAGCCTCCCGAAATTCCCGGGACGGTAACTGCTTTCGGCGCTATCGTGTATTCAACACTCGCGGTCGCTCCACCGACAGTAATGCTCGCGGTATATGTTCCCGTGCCCGCCGGAGCAGCGTTAAAGACACTCGTGCCCCACGTGTATTTGATTTCCGGAGTTCCGAGAATGTCAGTATCTCCGGTTATCGCTGCAGGCTTTTCTGTACCGTCGTATGTAAGGTTTGCCGGAGCGTTTATGGTAAGCGTTGCCTTGTGTCCTTCAAGCGGGCAATCCTCTGTACACGCCGCAGTTATCGTTGCGCCGGAAGCAGTGTAAGTGAAATTATGTGTATGAAGCTCAAATTCCGCCGTTACCGTGACAGTCTTCCCCGGCATAGTGAACTTATATTCCGAACCTTCTGCAGCAGCGGTAAGTGTGAGCACATCGGGAGCTATTGATCCGGTGGATGGACCGGTTACCGATCGGAATACTGTAACATCTTTATTAGCCTCGACTTTATATACAGTGATTTTATTTATCTTCTGATCTTTGATCTGGAACCACCATTCATAATTATCTTTGGTATCAACACAAATTTCTTTGCCCTGATAATTGAATTCCGCCAGATTACCGGCTGATAATTCTGCAATAATTCGGTCAGTTTCATCATATACAGCAAATTTACCGTCCAAGGTCTTACAATAATAGTCATCGAAGTCATCAAAATAATCAGCATTCGCTGTATATATCTTGTCTCCCATAACAGAGACAAGATCCCTGAGCTCCGTTATACTCTCTCTGGGCGAAGTTACTGTTAAAGACACGAGTATATAATTTGTATCGGGCGCAGCTTTAAGAGTTACTTCCCTGCCCTCCTTCGCCTTTGTTACATTGTTTTCTCCTACGACAGCGGCAACTTTGCCGTGCTCTGTCTCAGCTATCGTGATATCGAACGGGGCTGAACTCCAATTGAAGGTTTTGGCAGTATCACTGTTGAACACGCTTGAAGGTGCTCCGTCCTCGACATCGGTCTCACCGTCAAACAGCACAAATCTGCCGCTGCCGTCATAACTTACAGTACCGGGATTAAAAGGTATGCCCTTTATTTCAAGATTTTGTTCAGTATCCGGGCGGGTGAAGCAAACAATACAAAACTGACCGGCGCTGCTGCAAAAAGAAGAATCACCTATATGCGTAACAGACGACGAAATGTTTATCGCTGTACCTGAATTGCCGTAAAACGCGAAATCACCGACATAGGAAACGCCCTCCTGTATATTTATCCTCTGGACATCTCCTATAACGGAACTCCACGGCACACTGTCATAATCCGCATAATCATTCATCACACCGTTCCCGTTCCCGCTCTTTTGTACGGTGACAGTATGCGTGACTTTATCATAAAAAACGGTGCAGCCGCCGCTTGTATATTCATCGGGATATATCAGGTCAAATCTGTACGCATCATCTTTATCGCCTGTGCCGCTTATAACCTTAATGCCTATGGGGGCGATAGTTTTTGGGGCACTCGGGGTTATATATATGTGGGTTTGTTCGTAAAACGGATCACGTTCTTTAATGCCGTCATACTCTTTACTGATATTTACATAAGAAGTTATGTATTCGGGCGGCTCCGCCGATGTTAACGAAAGAGTCGACGCTCCGGTTCCGCCTAATACTCTCAATTCATCATTATCATCATCGTTGCTGATATAAAACCATTTGCCGCTCAGATCTATCAGAGCGCCGACATACCATTCTGTGGCTTCCTCCGCACCTGCCGTCACGCTTATTCCTACCAGGCACGAAACTATCATACAAAATGACAGCAACATGCTTGATATCTTGTATACTGCTCTTTTCATATCCGCTTTCCTTTCCTTAATAAGATCCAAAAAACCTGAAACCGCAGCAATACCGCAGTTATGAACATTACTTAGTATGACAAAAAACAAGAACTGACCTGTTTGCAGCGCATCTCATCTGTTTTGTCAAGACTTTACTGTGAAAATCTAATGATTTTTTGATCATCCATACATACTATAATACTATATTTTGTAAGGATTGTCAATAGTTTTGGAACGAACGGTAAATAATCCGAAGATCCCGATTCAGAATCAAAACCTGCAGCGGCTTTTGGCTATAGCTGAAAATATTTATCCGAAAGTATTGACAATACAGGAAATCTGATGTATAATATATTTCAAATTTGACTATCGGAAATTTAATATATAGCTTTTCTTCACCCAAGCGCAAAGTATTGGGACACGGAATGAGGGTGACGTGTTTTTTCTTACGAAAAACACTATTCCCCGCGAGTCGGTCACTGTGAAGCTGTTTATGCTCTATGGCATAAAACAGATAAGTCAGATACGTGGAAGAAGGCTGTGTTTCTGCCGTAACCGGAATCGCGTTTATAAGTGGGGACATACTTTTTTGTATGCCCCAGTTTTTTCAGGCGCGCCTTTCAGATGGCAGCGCCTTTTTTTATTATACCGGGTATTTGTATGAATAATGCCGGAATGTCAGATGGCGGGAACATACTGTTTAACGGAACCGGATGGGCTGTGCCAAGAAAAGCCCGGAAGAAGATCGGAGGAAATATGGACGACGGAACATACACTGTTGAAATATCAATGACCGGCGGCACCGGAAAGGCATACATAAACTCCCCGGTACAGTTTACCGTCTCCGGCGGGCAGATGACTGCACGGCTCGAATGGAGCAGTTCCAATTACGATCTGATGATAGTTGAAGGAAAGGAATTTTTCCCAGTGAACGAAAGCGGCAATTCGGTATTCGAGATACCGGTACATACTCTTGACGAACCGCTTTCCGTGCAGGCAGAGACTGTTGCCATGAGTGAGCCGCACTTGATAGATTATATGATAACATTTGACAAGCCGCCGCTGCCGGTGCAGGGTGATCTGAACATACCGATGACAGCAGCAGGCTCTGCCCTTGCAGTTGCTGCTGCTATCGGCGCAGTTTTTGTATTCATAAAGATAAGGAAAAGAAAGAAATGATAAAAAAAGCAATCGCTGTTCTACTTGCAGCCGCATTTATCGCGAACCTCTGCGGCTGCGGGTCGGAAAGCGCTCCCGCGAACGGAGGACTGCCGGACATAAGCGGTTACGGTGAACCGGTGAAAACGGAGAATACCTATGCGGAGTGCTTCGACATATACGGTTACGGGAATGGAGACACACTGATCACAATGGACGACGGGAGCGCGTATCTCGTTACCGACAGTGTCCCGGCAGAACTTGACGGAAGTATCACCGTGGTGCCGCGAAGCACGGATATGATATATATGGCGGCAAGCGCAGTGATGTGCTTCTATGATGCTCTGGGCAGGATCGGGGATATCCGGTTCTCGTCCCTTGAAGCGGACAGCTGGTACATAGAAAACGCGCGGGAAGCAATGCACAGCGGCGATATCATATACGCGGGAAAGTACAGCGAACCTGACTATGAGCTTCTGCTGTCCGAGGGGTGCAGACTGTCGGTGCAGTCCACAATGTCAGGTCACGCTCCGAAGGTAAAGGAGAAGCTTGAAGAGCTTGGCATACCTGTGTTTGTTGACCGTTCGAGCTATGAGTCTCATCCTCTCGGGCGCTGCGAGTGGATAAAGGTCTATGCGGCATTGGCAGGCTGTCCTGAACTCGGAGAAAAGCTTTTTGAGGAGCAGAAAGCGCACTTTGACAAGCTGACAGATGCCGGCGTCAGCGGAAAGACCGCGGTTTTCTTCTATATCACGGCTTCCGGCAGGATAGTCACACGAAAGTCCGGCGATTACATCACGAAAATGATCGAGCTTGCGGGCGGGAAGAATGTGTTCGACTTCATAGGCGAGGACAACGCCTCATCGTCGGTCACGCTTGAACCCGAACAGTTCGCGCTCCATGCAAAGGACGCGGATATCATCATTTATAACTGCAACATTTCCGGTGAAATACACAGTATTGATGAGCTTCTCGCAAAGAATCCCCTGATAGCGGAATTCACAGCAGTGAAAAACGGAAATGTCTGGTGTACCGGGCGAAGCGTATATCAGGACATAATGCGGACCGGTGACATTCTCACCGATATGCACACGATATTCTTTGATACCGGCGGACCGACCTCATATTTATACAAAATAGACTGATATGAAAAGACGGGTAATTATTTCATTTGCGCTGCTGCTTGTGCTGCTTTTATTCTTCACGGCAATGAGCATCTCGGCAGGCAGCGCAGAGATATCTCCGGCAGAACTGATAAATATCCTGCTCGGAGACGCCGGTGACGAAACGGCTTCGATGATACTGCTGAAGATACGGTTTCCCCGTACCCTCGCGGCAGTTATACTTGGCGGAGCGCTTTCGCTCTCCGGATATATGCTTCAGACGTTCTTCCACAATCCGATCGCGGGACCATTCGTTCTCGGTATCTCATCCGGCGCGAGACTGACTGTGGCGGTCACGCTGATACTTGCGGCAAGAGGTGCGCTGACTCTGAACTCTGCGGCAATGGCTTTCGCTGCATTTGTCGGCGCACTTACAGCAATGACCGCGGTGCTGCTTATGTCCTCGAAGATACGGAGTATGTCACTGCTGGTGGTATGCGGGGTAATGATAGGCTACATCTGTACCGCAATTACCTATATGATCGTGAATTTTGCGGCAGATTCAGATATTGTGAATCTCCACGGCTGGTCGATAGGCACCTTTTCGGGAATGAAGTCCGATTCGCTGATTGTGTGCTCAGTTGTTGTATTCGGGGCGCTGACAGCGGCATTCTGTATGTCAAAGCCCATAAGCGCGTATCAGCTCGGAGAAGGCTATGCGGTCGATATGGGAGTCAATATAAAGGCAGTATGCATAGCGATAATACTGCTGTCGAGTCTGCTGTCCGGCTGTGTGGCAGCGTTCGCGGGACCGGTCTCATTCGTGGGTATAGCGGTGCCGTTTCTGGTGAAGATGCTGTTCGGGACGGCAAAGCCGCTGATAATGATACCCGCTTGCTTCATCGGAGGCGGTGTGTTCTGTGTTATCAGTGATATTATTGCACGCACTGTCATTTCTCCGTCGGAGCTCGGGATAAGCACGGTGACATCGGTTCTCGGCGCTCCGGTGGTGCTGATGATAATGCTCAGAAAGAATAAAGAAAATGTTGGAAGTTAAGCATATATGTGCGGGTTACGGCAGGCGTGAGATCGCACACGACATATCGTTCACTGTGAACGGCGGAGAGATACTGACATTTATCGGTCAGAACGGCTCGGGAAAGTTCACACTGCTGAAAACGCTTGCGGGACAGATACCGGCCCTTTCGGGATAAATGCTGATCGAAGGAAAAAATGTGTCGGAAATGAAAAGAAACGATCTTGCGAAGCTGGGATCGGCACTGCTGACCGATCGTCCTAAGACGGATATGATGACCTGCCGGGACGTTGTGGAGACGGGAAGATACCCGTATACGGGTACTTTCGGGCTGCTCGGCGATAAAGACAAAATGGCTGTCCGTGAAGCTATGGAGATCACGGACACCGAAAAACTCGCAGAAAATTATTTCCGGGAGATAAGCGACGGTCAGAAACAGCGTGTCATGCTCGCCAGAGCGGTTTGCCGCGAACCGAAGCTGCTGCTGCTCGACGAACCGACATCATTCCTTGACATACATTATAAGCTTACGTTTCTCGAAATGCTGGACAGGCTGCGCCGCGACCGCGATATCGCGGTGGTCATGTCCCTGCACGAAACAGAACTTGCAGCGAAGATATCGGACACGGTGCTTCTTCTCAAGGACGGCAGAAGCACAGGTATAGGAAAGCCCTCCGGACTGCTGGACAGAAATAATCTCACGGAGCATTTCGACATTTCCGCAGAGCTTTACAGCAAATATTACGGTTGAAACGGTGCGCACAGTCAACATAAACAGAAACACAGAAATATTTCAGGATGTAATTGAAGTGAAATTAAGAAGAATAGCTGCCGCTGCTCTCAGCGCAGCGGTATGTGTGCTTGCTGCAGGCGGCTGCTCCGGCGGTGAGAAAGCCCAGACGACTTCCGGCACTCCTGCGGCTGACACAACAACGGCCGCCAGGACAGAAGAAAAAACTGCCGCTGAGACCGCCACGACTACTACTGCGGAAGAGACAACAGCACCGGAAGACGACACGTATACGGCCGCTGATGTAAAGCCCGTGATACTTACGGTAAGCTTCGGCACAAGCTACAACGACAGCCGCGACGCGACTATCGGAGCTATCGAAACGGCTATTCAGGACGCGAACCCGGATAAGGAAGTGCGCCGCGCATTCACAAGCCAGATCATCATAGACAAGCTCAAGGATCGCGACGGGCTGTTTATCGACAATGTAGACGAAGCCTTCGAGCGTCTCGAAGCCGACGGAGTGAAGGAGCTCATCGTGCAGCCTACCCATGTAATGAACGGCTTTGAGTATGATGACCTTATAGAAGTCGTAAAAGCACAGGCGGACAAGTTCGACAGCGTGAAGGTTGGTTCTCCGCTGCTCACAAGCGACGATGATTACGCGAACGTCATCACCGCGATAACCGATGCAACTTCCGAATACATAGACGGCGAGACAGCGGTAGTATTTATGGGGCACGGCACCGAGCACGCTTCCAACGCGACCTACGCCAAGCTTCAGGGCAAGATAAACGATGCAGGCTTCAAAGACTACTACATCGGTACAGTCGAGGCTGAACCCTCTATCGACGATATCGTTGCCGCAGTCAAGGCGGGCGGCTACAAGCGCGTGGTTCTCGAACCGCTTATGGTAGTTGCGGGCGATCACGCAAATAACGATATGGCGGGCGATGAGGAGGATTCGTGGAAGACGATCCTCACAAATGAGGGATTTGAGGTAGTTCCTCTGCTCCGCGGACTCGGCGAGATCGAGGCGGTGCGCGATGTTTACGTTGAACACGTTAAGAATGCCGAGCCTCTCGGTGCGGCATCGGCTGCTTCCACCGAAAAGACAGGTGCTCCTGCGGACGGAACTTATAACATCACAGTTGAGTCCAGCTCCTCGATGTTCAAGATCGTTGATTGTCAGCTTACTGTTGCAAACGGCGAAATGACTGCGGTGATGACACTCAGCGGCACAGGCTACGGCAAGCTGTATATGGGTACCGCAGAAGAAGCTGCAAACGCGGCGGAGAGCGACTGCATACCATTTGTTGAAAACGCAGAGGGCGCATATACTTATACCGTTCCCGTAGCTGCTCTCGATACTCCCGTAAACTGCGCGACGTGGAGCATCAAAAAGGAAGAATGGTATGACCGTGAGCTTGTTTTCAGCTCCGATGGTATCTGAAAATATGATGAATGAATTCGTATACCGCGGCGGAAAAATGCTCCGCTGCGGATATACCACCGGTTCATGTGCAGCCGCAGCCGCAAAGGCTGCGGCAATAATGCTTTTATCCGTCGAGATCGCGGAGACCGTGGAACTTATCACTCCGAAGGGCATAACGCTTGATCTCGGGGTGCATAAAGCCGTGATAACGGAAAAATACGCGAAGTGCGCGGTAAAAAAAGACAGCGGCGATGACCCGGACATAACGAACGGCATACTCGTATTCGCCGAAGTCTCTGAGACCGAAAGCGGGATCACGATAACCGGCGGCGAAGGTATAGGAAAAGTAACAAAGCCCGGTCTCGATCTGCCTGTCGGAGAGTACGCCATAAACTCCGTCCCGAGAAGGATGATAGCCGAGGAAGTGTCAAAGGTCGCCGGAAAATACAGGTATGACGGCGGCTTCTCTGTGGTGATAAGCATACCCGGAGGAGATGAGATCGCGAAGAAAACATACAATCCCCGGCTCGGCATCGTCGGGGGCATATCCGTCATCGGCACGAGCGGTATTATCGAGCCTATGAGCAATGCCGCGCTCGTTGATCCTGAATGCTGTTTTCTTATTGAGTCGGGATAAAGCTGCCTGGGTCCAATGTGCCGTAATTGTTTCGCGTTTCAGATGCACTATACGAGAGAGAATAAATATCAATTATTGTCTGAAATTTAATTTACCCTCTTGACAAATGAAACCGACGGGTGTATAATGTTATTAATTAAACGCGTTTAATTGATGGAGGGCGTATGAAACGAGATCTCGAAAAAACCAAAACCGCACTTATTGATGCGGCGGAAAAGCTGATGTCGGAATGCGACGATCCGGACGAAGTGACCGCCCGTGCAATAACCCGTGAAGCTGGCGTTAATCTCGCTATGATAAACTACTGTTTCGGTTCAAGGGAAGAGCTGCTGTTTGAAGTCTTTTCAAAGATGCATAATGAAGCGCCGGTACACGAGCCTGCGCTGAATGAGATAATAAGCAGCGGTATCTCACCGAAGGAAATGCTCGCGGAGATCCATTACCGGACAGTTAAACTTATGCTTGAAAACTACAAGTACTGCAAAGCTCTTACGAAATATGTGCTCCTGACAAGAAAGATTGGAGACAAGCGGTTCAGCATGCAGCTTATCCGCCAGCATTTCGGCAGCAGGAAGACCGCGGGCGAATGCAGACTAATCGCGTTTGAGCTGTCAAGTATGCATGAGCTTGCTGTGCTGCGCCACGATGAGATCAGAGAAGTATGCGGGATTGATCTTATGAATGATGATGAACTGAAAAAATATGTGTACGGCAATATAGAAAGAATGTTGGGTGAATGATATGTATATTTATGATCTTGCGGCGGCTTTAGAAAATGGGCTTGAAATCGGCGGAAAGGCGGAGAGCCTCGGAAAAATGATCCGTATGGGACTGCCCGTCCCGCCGGGATATGTTATTACCGCTGACGCCTTTGAGGGCGGAAAACTGAAAAACGACGCGGCGTATGAACTTGAACAGCTTGTGAAAAAGCTGTCCGCAGGGCATCATACATACGCTGTAAGATCGTCTGCGATCGGCGAGGACGGTTCTGATGATTCCTTTGCCGGGGCTTATGAAACCGTTCTTGATGTAAAGCCTTCCGACATAGAAAAAGCAGTGCTTACCGTAGCCGCTTCCGCCGGAAACGAGCGTGTTGATGTGTATGCAAAAGAGCGCGGAACCTGCGCCGGAGGGACTGCTGTTGTCATACAGAGATTTATCCTGCCGGAACTGGCAGGAGTGCTGTTTACGGCAGACCCGATAAGCGGCAGCAGAGGAAAGATGACAGGAAGCTTTGTGCGTGGTGTCGGAGAAAAGCTTGTTTCGGGCGAGGGAATGGACGGAGAATTTGAAATGGACGCCGTCAGGTATTCTTACCGCGGAAGCGAAGAAATGGCACCTTATGCAAAGAAACTGTTCGGATCTGCAAAAAAAGTTTCCGCAGACGAAGTACCGAAAGATATCGAGTGGGCAGTATCACGGGGAAAGGTATATATTCTCCAGTCAAGACCCATAACCACGCTCTTCCGCAATAATTATGATGAATTCGATATAAACGATAGCCTTTGCGGCGAGCTTCTTCTCTCAAAAACAAATGTGGGCGAAATATTTCTGCGCCCGGTATCACCGGTGACATTCGGAATGGTAAATATGATAGGCTCTACGATAGGTATTCCGCTCATCTCGAATGTCTGCGGTCAGCTCTATCTTAATATCAGCGGTATCTGCTCGATGATAATGTCGTTCGGCGTTAAGAAAGAAAAGGCATTCGGCATCATCAAAGAACTTGCGGGCGGAATACCGGAAACGGAAATTCCGGTTTATCCGTATAACAGAAAACATCTGAGTAAGGCTGCCGGAAATATCTTCAAAGGCTTTTTCAAAAAACAGGACAGCAAATACAAACCCAAGAAGCTGAAAAAACATTTTACCGAAACAAGTCTTGAAGTAATTGAGATGATCCGGAAAGCCGCGGACGGAAAAGAATTGCTTGATATATGGACAAATGACTGCGAACCGTTTATGGGCGGTGCGCTTTCGGCAATAATGACCGGACTTGATGTGAAATCGCTCTTCAAAACAAGGGAAAAACTTGAGAAGATATGCGGTACCGAACTTGCAGACAGGCTTATGTCCGACTGTTCCGGCAAAGGCAATATCGAAAGTTTAGGTCCGCTCCTCGGCATCGCAGATGTCATTTCCGGAAAGATGACAAGGGAAGAATACATCGTAAAATACGGTCACAGAGATGCTGATGAAATGGAGCTTTCTATGCCGTTTCCCTATGAAGATGATACCTTCCCGGACAATGTTATTGCCGACTATAAAAAATCCGGTGCAGATGCCTATGCTATGAAAGCCGCACAGGAAGAGCGATGTGAAAAGGCACTGGAAGAATTCGGCAGAAGATATCCTTCAAAGACCGGCAGCCTCGGACGTATGCTGAAAAAATATTCAGAAGCTGTTGCCGGCAGAGAGATCATACGAAGCGAAGCACTCAGGATCTTCTGCGTTATACGAGAGTTTCTTCTGAAAGCGGGGGAGCTTGCGCAGTTGAACGACGATATATTCATGCTGTATATCGACGAAGTTAAAGCGCTGCTTTCGGGAGATGACAGCTGCATCGGAAAAATATCTGTCAGACGTAAGAACTATGAAAAGCAGATGTCGATGCCGAATTTCCCGAGTATGATATGCGGAAGGTTCACTGTCGATGAATGGAGAGCAGCCGGAAGCCCCGGCGGTTATTACCGTGCCGGCGAAACAGCGGAACAAGCCGGTGATGCGGTTATAAACGGTGTTGCCGGTTCGGCAGGGCAGTGTGAAGGGACGGCACGAGTTCTGAAAAACATTGACGATGCGGATTCTATCGAGCAGGGCGACATTCTTGTGGTGCCTGCCGCAAATATCGGGTGGGTAAGGGTCTTTCCGAAGATATCGGCACTCGTGACCGATGTGGGCGCACCGCTCTCTCACGCCGTGATAGTCGCAAGAGAGCTCGGCATCCCCGCAGTGGTGAGCTGTCAGAGCGCGTCGTCGCAGATACATACCGGAGACAGGATAAGGGTTGACGGGACGCTCGGCAAGGTTTTCTTGGAATGAGGAACTGATATGAGACGGAATAAAACGAGTAAAGCGGCAATGTCTGCTGCAGGTGCCGTGATCGCTGTGCTGTCAGCCGCGGGAGTTGTCACAGGTTCTTTCTTTGATATGGAGATCGCGGAAGCTGTCTATTCACCGGATAATTTATTCTGGAGGATCATAACGATCGCGGGAATGTATCCGTTTTTCGCGTTATGGGTATTTTATATGGGAGTGATCTGCCGTCAGGTGAGAAGTTCCGGACTGTCGGAAAAGAAAAAGGCGGTATGGACTGTTGTGTGCGGATATCTTGGACTTTCGACAAGTGTTATATGTGCGTGGGGTATGCTTTCGCAGGACACTCTCGGAGGGCTGTTCCCGCAGGTAACAGATAACCCGCCTGTTATCGCGGCGGCAGCCCTTTTCGGGGTATTTCCGCTGTTCTTTGCAGGATATTTTTCCTCGAAGAAAGAGTATGACGATGGACTGTTGAAGCGGCTGATCCGACTCTGCATAATAATGCTCATTTCCGTCTTGCTGATGACCGCAGTGAAGATGATCTTCTGCAGACCGCGGTACCGGCTGATAATATGTAATATCCCGGAGATAGGTTTTCAGCCGTGGTATCTGCCGTTTGCCGGCTCGGAAAGCCTGATAAACGGTATGGGCATACCCCTGAACGATTTCCGGTCATTCCCGAGCGGTCACGCATCAATGTGTATGGGGCTTATTTTCGCGCTCCCGATGCTTACGGATATATATGACCGGATCTGCGGAAGAAAGGTGCTGTTGTTTGCGGCGGGAGCGGTATTTGCGGTCCTTGTGTGTATTTCGAGAATGGTTCTCGGCGCCCATTTCCTGAGCGATGTCAGTGCAGGCTCACTTATCGCTGTCCTGTTTCTTTTTGTTGAGCTCCGGCAGACAGAACGGCACGGATAAAGGTACTCTCACGAACAACAAAAAGCATCTGACTTTGTCAGATGCTTTTTGTTGTATGTCTGTGCCGAACGCTTTAGATTTTTTTAACTCCGGGCAGCGAGGCAGAAAAATATCCCGCCTCAAGTAAAGGCGGGGCGTACCAAAGAAGTTTTCCAAAGTTAATCAGACAGGCAGGTCACAGCACTATCGTTATGATATTTATTTGTATGAACAGCGGTTTTCCTCTGCTGTAGGCGCAGTGACATTGCTCCGCGCTGCATTGACAAGCTATTTTGAAGGCAGATATCGTTTAGAGCTGTGCATATATGGAGACCCGCGGCTTGACCTCGACGATGCCGAATACACAGTTAAGACCTATGCAGACAGAGAAGACTGGGACGATATTAACCTTCCAAACACCGTTGAATTACAGGTCTGTTACAGTATGGTACACATGGTACACCATTTTTATATATAATTATATTATTATGCCGCTGCATTTGAATTGATAGACTTAATGATATTCTTTATATCAAGCCATATTGTCAAATCAGTAAACACTTCGCTCAAAGTGCCTTTGTCCGTAAACGGAGATTCCTGCATAACAGAAAAATCTGTCATCATGCCATTTTTAACAATGTAGTTTATGATCTGCTTCACAAAGTATATCTGTTTATCGTCAAGGTTGACATTATCGAGATATTTTGAAAATTTGCAGCTTTCGTGCCCCGCGAACATACTTGTGTACGGCAGGTCGAGCATCACGCTGTCCTTTGCTTTTGCGGCATCAACAGCGTCGAGGTCGTGAATGAACATAAGGTAGGTCATCTGTTCTACGACATCGAGGGGGTTGGTGATACCGCCCGTCCAGAACATTTCCCATATTGAATCTATCTTGTTTTTGAGTTCACCTGTAAGCATAGCGTTCTCCTAATATATTATATATAGTATATTATACCATATTATTTTGTAAAATGCAATAGAATTTTGTTGAAAATTATCATACAACAAAATGCCCCGACATACTTATCGAACATCGGGGGCAATTCTTGCTCCATATTACAAGTCATACCGATTCTGTATCACAAAACATTGTTGTAGCACGGGCTGAGACGGTATGGTACACCGGGTACATCATTTTAATAATTATCTTCCGCAGAAAAGAACGTTAATTCCAACATAACCTCTCGCATATTTACCGCTCTTACGACTCTTGGTTTTGTTGCTGTAAGTGAGACCGTATTTCGCGTAATTGGTTTTGATCCAGCTGCTAACCTCTTCGATCTTTAACGGTGTATAGCCGTTGATGTCACACCAGTAATGGTATGCGTCGTAAATGTCCGTGACAGCACATGATGATCCATCACTAAACCGCACAAACTGTTCATCAGCCATAAAGCTGACGATGTTACAGGTGTCTTCCTTAGCCTTCTCGAGATTTTCTAATGTTTTGGTCGAGAGCGTAAATTTATAGTTATTTTTAATCAGGTGCCTGAGTCCCTCAATCGCCCACAACAGGATACCCTCTTTTTCAGCTGCCAATTTTGATGCAAGATCAGGGTCATCGACTCTGTCGGGTGCCTTGGGTTTGGTTGAGATCACAATCAGTCTCCGAGACCAGCCATCAGAGTGATCGTATAAAGACTTGGGAAGCTCATTTCCAAAACATATTACACGGCATTTGATCCTAACCTGACGACCCTGCTTGTATTTTGCCTCTACGCCTATAGGTACGTTAGATGTGGCAAGGGATTTTAAAAAACTCGTGTCCTTGAGGGGTGCGCGATCAACATCATCTACCACTAATGCCATTTTGCCGACCAAGTTAGCCTTAGCAAATTTGTTATCTACAATATTATGCAAACTATCAAAATATACAGCATCGCCCCATATTTCGTTCATAATTATCCCAATCTGGCTTTTTCCTTCGCCTCCCGGGCCGATTATAAAAAGCATAGCCTGTCCTTTGGTGGTCTGGGTGAGACAATAACCCATGTACTCCTGCATTGTCACAACATCATCGGCGTCGAGCAGGTCGTTGATATACGCCAGCCAGCGCTCAGGCTTGGGGGCGTTGGGATTGTAGGGGACGTTAAGACGATTGCGACAGATTATCATCTCAGGGCTGTAGTTTCCGTTTGCATCGATCATGCCGTTGATCACGTGTATCTCGCCCTCACAATCATCAAAATCCTTTGCATTGCAGATGAGCTTCAACGTCCTAACCAATGTTCTGACTTTGGATGCTACGCCCGTTTCGAGGTTTTCCACAACAAATTCTGCCAGTATTAACTGTTCAATTGCGCTGTCATCAACTACTCCGTGGATCGAGTAAAACTTACCATCGATAAATTTAAGTTTTATCTTATTCAAAAAATAATTACAAAAAGACAATTCAAAAATCGTCTTCCCATTATGCCAGATCTCCGGCATGTAGCACTTATCACATGAGTTATCACCCCTTTCGTTCACCGTGTTGGCTTCCGCATTATCTTGCGGATGAGCCAACATTATTTCATATTTGATTTCGTTATTAATCATGGGTTATCCTCCTTTGGTCGTTTATGACTTAATTGTTATACTTGTTTAGTAGATCTACTACAACCAATATATCACGGATAAGCGTAATTTGCAACAGACGCACAACTGCCTAAAATGCGATGTTGTATAAAAAACGGCGCCATAAATGCTTATTGCGAAAGCATTGAAGATTCCCATGAAACACAAAAAAGATATTATTTTTGATATTCTTGCTATGTTTTCGACGGTTGTTTATTGTTTATTTACGCCGTTAATATTACAATCAATACTGAACTTATACATACGATGTGAGAAATTCCCTATGTTTAAAATCATTTCATAGATCAAATCCGTTCAATAAGCCCACGTTTTTATACGCCGTTAGCATTACGGTCAATAATTCTATGTTCATAATCAAAACATTTATAATTCAAATAACAAATAACGCACGGAACTTCATAAACCGTTCCGTGCGTTTTGTTGTGATATGTTATTTTGTTACCTTTACAGTGATCTTGACCGTGCTGCTGCCAAGCGTTGCGGAAATTACCGCTGTTCCCTTACCTTTCGCGGTAACTGTTCCGTCGCTTGAGACCTTTGCGGCTTTGGTGTTGGAACTCTTCCAGTAGATGTTGTCATCTGTCTCATCAGAAACTATACCTTCAAGGCAGATAGACTGACCGACTTTCATCTTTATTGCAAGACCCGTAAGTGTTGCTTCGTCGGAATCGGAAGAATCATAATCAACGTCGCCCTTGACAATGAATGAAACGTTGTCAAAATAAGCGTCGGCATCTGCGCATGTATGCTTTATAGCATAAAGAGATATTCTTGCTGTCACAGCCTTTTTGGGAATGGTCCTTGTAACGCTTATCTTTGTCCACACTGCAGAACCGGACATTGCTTTGCTTGCTGAGTCGAGAACGTTTCCCGAAGCATTGAGAAATTCAACCATGATCATTGATTCATCGCCGTGACCATTCTTCCAGTCACGGACATAAGCAGATAAAACCGATTTCTTGCCCGCATATTTCTTCACGTTATCCCCTTTGAAGATTCGCTGAGTGAGGAGCAGATTGATGTGTTCCATAGAATCCTCGACTGCGTGAGTGAGACTGCCGCCGCTGAAATGAGAGCTGCCTACAAGGTCGGCTTCAAGGACGGTGCGGCTTTGATAAGAGAGGTTCAGGAATAAATGCTATAATAGATCAACAACATTAGGGAATGTCTTCCACGAATGGAAGGCATTCCCTTTGTTTAATACGCCTTATACGAACTACTATACTTTGTTGATAATACCGAAAATATTTAATTTTCAGAAAAAATATTGACACCGTGTCAGAATAGTGCTATAATATCTATAATGACACGATGTCAGAATAGATAAAGGAGTGATATTTATGAAGAAAAGCATTGATACAAAACTGGCGCTTTACCCCACACCCGTGACCGTGATTGGTACTATGAACGGCGATAAGCCAACATGGACTCTTGTTGCGCATATCGGTATCATCGGTCATGACCGTATCCTTGTAAGCCTTGCTGAACCGCATTATATCAATCATCTGATCAAGGAAAACGGCAGGCTGTCGATCAATCTTGTGACGGAGGAAATGCTC